>PVBE010290015.1_pt1 | contig 26247 bp, 17 predicted proteins | sample 1631181 | NCBI WGS metagenome assembly PVBE01 (sample SAMN08397723, study PRJNA350692) | Marine metagenome, whole genome shotgun sequencing project. | isolation source: water | place: Pacific Ocean | collected 2012-04 | reverse complement strand
GGCGACGCGGCAGACGGTGGCCGTGGTTTTGAAGGTGTCGCCGGGGCAGGCCTTGGACGTGCCGCTGCAGGACTCGGCGCTGTCGCACGGGCCGGCGGCGGCGCGGCAGACCGTGCTTGCCGGCTTGAGCTGATCACCGGGGCATGCGGCAGATGTGCCGCTGCAGGACTCGGCGTCGTCGCAGGCCCCGCCCGCCACGCGGCAGACGGTGCTAGACGACTTGAAGGCGTTGGCCGGGCAGTTGGCCGCTGTGCCAGTGCACGACTCGGCACTATCGCAGACGCCAGCGGCGCCACGGCAGACAGTGCTGGACGACATGAAGGCGTCAGCCGGGCAGCTGACCGAGGTGCCAGTGCAGGACTCGACGCTGTCACAGGCACCGGCCGCCACCCGACAAACAGTGCTCGACGGCTTGAGCTGGTTGGCCGGACAGGCGGCGGACGTGCCGCTGCAGGACTCGGCGCTGTCGCAGACGCCGGCGGCGACGCGGCAGACGGTGGCCGTGGACTTGAAGGTGTCGCCGGGGCAGGCCTTGGACGTGCCACTGCAAGACTCGGCGTTGTCGCAGGCACCAGCGGCGGCGCGGCAAACAGTACTCGACGGCTTGAGCTGATCGCCGGGGCAAGCGGCAGATGTGCCGCTGCAGGACTCGGCGTCGTCGCAGGCACCGCCCGCCACGCGGCACACAGTACTGGACGGCTTGAGCTGGTTGGCCGGGCAGGCGGCGGACGTGCCGCTGCAGGACTCGGCGCTGTCGCAGACGCCGACGGCGCCACGGCAGACAGTGCTCGACGGCTTGAACGCGTCGCCGGGGCAGGCGGCAGAGGTGCCGCTGCACGACTCGGCGCTGTCGCAGGCACCCACCGCCGCTCGACAGACGGTGCTCGACGGCCTGAAGGTGTTGGCCGGACAGCTGGCCGAGGCGCCCGTACAGGTCTCGGCGCTGTCGCAGTTTCCCGCCGCGGCCCGGCACACTGTGCCCGGCGAGGCGAGGGCGTCGGAGGGACAGCTGGCCGAGGTGCCGCTGCAAACCTCGGCGCTGTCACAGGCGCCGGCGGTTGCACGGCAGACCGTGCTGGCCGGCCTGAGGGTGTCCGGCGGACAGGCGGCCGAGGTGCCGCTGCAGGTCTCCACCGCGTCGCAGCCGCCGGCGGCTGCACGGCAAACCACCGAGCCAGCCTTGAATACATCGCCCGGGCACTGCACCGAGCTGCCGTCGCATACCTCGGTGGCGTCGCAGGCACCGGCGGCCGTTCGGCAGACCGTGCTGGCCGGCTTGCGCGCGTCGGCCGGGCATGCGGCCGAGCTGCCGCTGCAGGTCTCCACCGCGTCGCAGCCGCCGGCCGCAGCGCGGCACACCGTCGCCGCGGACATGAACCCGTCGGTCGGGCAGGCTACGGACGTGCCGTTGCAGGTCTCGGCGGCGTCACAGCCGCCGGCCGCCTTGCGGCAGACCGTGCCAGCCTTGATCACGCCGCAGGCGCCGTTGACCGCCGCCCCGGCGGCCGCGCTGCACGCCTGGCAGTCGGGCACCCCGCCGCCGCAGGCCGAGTTGCAGCACACGCCGTCCACGCAGAATCCGCTCTGGCACTGCGCGTTGACAGCGCAGGTCGAGCCGTTGGGCAGCTTCTCCACCGTCACCGCAGCCCACCACGTGGCCCAGCGGTCGTAGCCACCCTGGGGCCTGGCCGCCGCCTGCTGCAGGGTCCACATTCTGACGTCGTCGGTCGGGTCCTCCACCGTGGCGCTGTAGTCGCCCCAGCGGTTACGGCCGGTGTTGAAGTCCTTGAAGTAGGGGGCCTCGCCCGCCTTGTACACCACCTCGGACTGTATGGTGTTGGCCGCGTCGGTGCCCTTGCGCAGGGAGTAAGCCGCGCTGGCGTAGGTGGTGGCCGAGAAGCGCGAGTAGCCGATGAGCACGTCGCTGTTCTTGTTCACCGCCATGCTGGGGAAGGCGCGAAACACCTTGCCCGTGGGGTCGTCGATACGCCCCCGCTGGAGCAGGGTGCCGCTGGAGCTGATCTGCCACCACTGGATGGCGCTGCGGGTCGGGCTGCCGGCAGGGAGGAACACCGTGTGGCTCCCCCACAGCGAGCCGTTGCGCAGGACCACGCGGTGCATGCGCGCGTCGTTGGTCTGGATCTTCTTGCTGCTGCCGAGCTGGGGCGCGAAGTTGCCGCCCCCCGAGCTGGACCACGGCGTGGAGCTGCTGCAGACCAGCGGCCCGATGTTCAGCGTCTCCTTGCCCACGGGCCCCGAGAGGACGAACACCCGCAGGCACCCCGAGCTGGAGCTGTAGTTGCTCAGCAGCGGCATGCCGACGACGGTGTTGTCGTGGACCACCGCCGGCACCTGGGTCCCGCCGATGGAGCTGGAGGAAAACAGCGTGAACTTGCCGAGAGCCCCGCTGTAGAGGCCCGCCTTGTCGAAGACGTAGATGTGGGTGCGGTTCCACTGATTGCTGCCGATGGTATACATGTTGACCTGGACCACGACCCAGTCCTTGTTGAACCCCACGTTGGGGTAGTCGGCCCAGACCGTGTCGGCGGAGTCCACGTCTTGCCGGTGCCGATACCAGGTGTCCATCGGGTCGCTGTTCTTCGACACCGCGTACAGCAGGGCCGAGTCACCCGAGCGTCCGTCCGCCACGGCCACCGTGATCCAGCGTTTGCTGTACGGGTCGTAGTGCACCCGCGGATCGAAGGGGCGCGAGACGTAGTACCCGGCCCAGAAGGACTTGAGGGACATGCGCGCCAGCTGACCGCCGGTGCGATTCTGGATCAGCACCTCGGTGTTGAGCGTGGTCATCAGGTGCCCCGGCCCCACCGCGCCGTGGGTGTCTGGCGGGATCCCCGCGTTGTTGTCGTCGAGGGAGGGGAACGTGGCCACCGGCTCCGGCGACGCTGGCGGCGGCGGAGGCGTGGGGCCCGATGGACGAGGCAGGCCACCGGGCCGCCCGGGACCAGGCTCGGGAGCCCGAGCGCCCGCGCGTTTGGGGCCGGCCAAAACCGGCAGGTCCTGGGGCACCGGCATCAGCGCAGGCACCACCCGCGGGGCTGCCGCTTCCTTGCCGGACTTCCGGACTTCACCTCATCGAGCAGGTCCGCCACGCGCACGACCGACATCCTCTCCGACTTGCCCACCGACCGGCTGACGCCCGCGGTGCCGGTGGGGACCGGCTCCTTTGCAGGGCCGCCCTGGCAGCCGCACAGCGCGCAGGCGCCGATGAAGGTGAACAACGCTGCAACCCTGGGAGATCCCGTCGTCCTATTGTTCATGGGCGTATTTTATCCTCCAGACTTATAACAATAGGCATTTTTGTTTGTTCCGATAGCTGATATGTCGGATCCCATGGGATCCCGATGCACCGCGTTGTTGGCGGCCACGCTGCTCTGCTCGGCGTGCCAGCCCGACGAGGAATTGTCTGTCCGTCGCGATCTGGTGGTCATCGACGCCCCGGCGCCGCAGCCCAATCCTGTGAGCAAGCGCGCCACGCCGGCCAAGCTCAACAAGGTCCGCATTTTGCGCTACCACGCCACCCCCGAGCCCGACCGCGTGCGAGCGGTGGTGATCTGCGTACCGGGCGTGCCGGCCGGCGCCATGGCCTACGACGAGCTGGCCCGCCGCCTGGTGCTGCTGTCCGGCGGTGAGGTGGAGGTCTGGGCCCTGGATCGCCGCGCCAACCTGCTGGAGGACCTCACCGGCGTCCAGGCCGCCGAGCGCGCCAACGATCCCGACCTGGCCTGGCGCTACTACGACGGCGATCAGGCCATCGACGGCAAGAAGTACCAGGGGCTGCCCACCGGCACCGACTACATGTCGGAGTGGGGCCTGGCCACCGCCGTCGCCGACCTGCGCGCGGTGATCCACCGTGTGGCCAGCGGGGACCGCAAGCGGGGCGTGGTGCTGGTCGGCCACTCCTTCGGCGCCTCCCTGGTGCAGGCCTACTCCACCTGGGACGTGGCCGGGCGGCCCGCCTCCGACGAGGTGGCCGGCCTGGTGCTGATGGACGGCGGCCTGCAGATCTACAAAAAGCTCAGCGAGCAGCGCTACCTGACCAAGGGCAGCGACGTGGCCATGAGCCTGGAGAAGCTCCGCGCCGACAAGGGCGTGTTCATGGACTACTTCGGCTTCGGCGTGGAGGCCTTCCTCACCGTGGAGATCACCGCCATGCGCGCCTACCTCACGCCCCGGGCCGTGACAAAGGACAAGCACGTGGACCGCCTGGCCACGGTGCTCTTCCTCAAGTCGCCGCCGCCCATGACCGCCGCGGCCGCGGTGGGCTTCACCGTGGACGACGCCTCGTCGCCGCTGCGGGGCATGCGCGCCAGCTGCGGCGCGCCCAAGGGGCCGGTGGAGACCTACAAATCACCCCTCACCGGCGAGGAGCGCGTGCGCCCCGCGGACAGCAAAGTGACCTACGACTGGCTTGACGCGGACCAGGTCTCGCCACCCGAGCTGACCAGCATCCGCACCCTCTCCCGGGTCTCCTTCGAGGGCCCGACCAACCGGCTGGAGTGGTTCTTCCCCGCCCGGCTGTTGCTGGACTGCGCGGCCGTGAGCCCGCTGACCCACACGGAGAAGGACTGGCAGTGGGGGTACGGCCTGCGCACCACCCGCGCGTCCGCCATGGACGCCCCGGTGCTCACGGTCATGGCCGGCAAGGGGCTGGTGCCGAAGCCGGCGTCCCACCACTGGTACCGCGACCTCGTCACCCCCGCCGTGGGCCAGGGCCGCCCCCGGGCCGGCGCCACCCGCGCCACGTCAAGCCTGGGCAGCGGCGGCTTCTCCGAGCTCGTGCTGCCTCGCTACGCCCACGACGATCTGATCCACGCCACGGCCCCGTCCGCCGAGGCTGACCTCTATCGCCGCCTGCTGCAGTGGATCCTCTCCAACGTCAGCGGCGAGGCCGGCCTGCGCCTGGAGCTGTGACAGTACTATATGGCGCAGCATTGTCCCGTATGACAAACAAGTCAGACGAGGTATGATGACTCGGTTCACGGGAGATCAACCCGCAAAGCAGAGGAATCCACAATGAAAAAGGTATGGCTCACGGCCCTGTCCAAGGAGATGACGCAGGTCCAGCCGCTCATCGCGAAGCTCGGCACCTTCGGCCTGGAGTGCAACGGGCACTACTGGATGGACGACCTGAAGAAGATGGCCTGGAGCGTGGCGGCAGAGAAGGTCCTGGAGCACGACCTGTGGCTGATCCTCGCTGACGAGGAGACCCTGGCCACGCCGAGCATCCGCTTCGGGCTCAGCCTGTGCGCGCTCTCGGTGCTGGGAGACAAGGGCTACGGCTTCCCTATCGTCTTGCTGCACACCGGCGAGCCCCCCGCTGCCGATTCCCTGCCCGGCCCCCTGGGCAGCGCGGACACCTACAAGGCGGACGACCCGGTGATGCCGGCCAAGCTGGTGGCCAAGGCCAACGTGCCCCCGCCCAAGATCGCCATGGACTACAAGCTGACGGTGCGCGGTCTGCCCCAGGGCACCTGCTTCGAGGTCTGCCCCGCCGAGGGCACGTGGAGCGGCGCGCTGTTCGGCATCACCGACGGTGAGGAGGACGACCTCGGCGCCGTGGCACCGGGGGAGGCGGGCAAGCTGCCCGAGAAGGCCACCCTGGAGTACCCCATGCGCGACATCAAGCTGGCCCTGGGCGACCAGGAGTTCGTCGCCGCGGCGTTCAAGAACGAAGTGGGCGGCGGCACCGCCGTGTTCGCCCTGGTCCACGGCACCCCCGACTCCGTGCTCTTCGGCCCCTTCTCCTACGACGACTCCGACGCCGAGTTCTTCACCGTCCGGCTCAAATAGCTGGTCGGGTATGGGAAAGGTCAAACGCCCCTACGGCCTCTGGAGCCAGGCGATGCTCGCCGAGGTCCGCGGCCGCGGGCTGCTCAAGGTGGAGGCCTTCGTCGCCTGGCTGGCCGAGCGGGACATCCGCGTGGACCGCACCCTCGTCTCCCAGTGGGCCTCGGGCAGCTCACACCTGCCGGCTGATCTGCTGCCCCTGCTCTCGGCCTTCACCGGGCGCCCGGAGCTGGTCTTCGGCGAGTTCGTGCGCGAGGTGGAGTGTGAGGTCGTGCGCATCCCGCGTAAGGCCGCCGGCGGGCGCGACCTGATGGAGCTGCTGCTGGAGGCCGGCGCCACCCTCGGGCGGCTGCAGCGCGGCCTGCTCGAGGCCCTGGCGCCCGAATCGCCGGGAGGCCGCGAGGTGACCCGCGAGGAGCGCCTGGAGCTCAAGGGGCGACTGGACGAGCTGATCCAGCAGCTGGCCGACGTACGCGCCCGGCTCTGAGGAACGGCACCACCAGGCGGTTGAACGCCTCGGGGTGCTCCAGGTTGGGGGCGTGCCGCGCCCGGTCGATGACCTCCAGCCGCGCCCGGCCGCCGAGGCGGGCGGACAGGCGCCAGGCCAGCTCCAGCGGGAACACCGGATCCTGCTTGCCCCAGACGATGAGCGTGGGCGCGGTCATGGTGATCGGCCGCGCCGTGAGGCGACCCATGTCCTGGAGCATGTCGTCCACCAGCGCCACCTTCTCCCGGCGGTAGCGGCTGTAGAGGGTGCCGACCACCTGTCGCCGCACCCACGCGGGGGCGTAGTCCGGGTCGTGGTAGGCCAGGTCCATCAGCACCTGCACCCCGGCGGGATCCGTCGGCACCAGCACCTCGCCGATGTGGCGCACCTTGAAGCGGGCGCAGAGCAGCTTGTAGTCGGCCCTGGTGTAGACCGGCCCCGGGCTGTCCACCATGACCAGTCGCTCCACCCGATGCGGGTGAGCCCGGGCCAGCTCGTAGGCCACCAGGCCGCCGTAGGAGATGCCCACCACGTGCACGCGCCGCTGGCCCAGGTGGTCCAACAGCCCCACCACCGCCTGGACCTGGTGCGCCAGGGAGTGATCGGCCCGGCGCGAGCTGGACGCGCCGAACCACAGCAGGTCGGGCACGATGACCCGGTGCCGCGCGGCGAGCACCTCGATCTGCTGGTACCACTGCCAGATGGCGCTGGCGCCGAAGCCGTGGATCAGCAACACCGCCGGGCCGCGGCCCCCGGCCCAGTAGCCCACGGTGGTCTTCCCCCGCTCCAGCGTCACGGTGCCCTGCTTGAAGCCCGCGTCGCGGAAGCGGTGCTCCAGGCGCCGCTGCTGCCAGGCGATGACGTTGCACCCGCTGCACAGCGCAGCGACCAGGAGCAGGGCCGTCACGGCGGACAGCGGCATGGCGGGAGGGTGACGCATTGCCCTGATCATAATACCTGCGGCGGACATTGGCACGCCTCGCGGGCCGATGCCATAATGACCCCCTTCAACGGCACCGGAGAGGTCAGATGCACGAGCTGCTGTCGCAGATCCCGATGTTCGCGGATCTGAGCACCAACGAGCTGAACGAGGTGAGCGAGATATGCCACCCGGTGGTGTACCCGCCGGGGGACCGCATCTGCCGGGAGGGGCAGCAGGGCGACTTCATGCTGATCATCGAGTCGGGCAGCGTGTTCGTCTACCGCGAGACCCCTTTGGGCGAGAAGGCGGAGTTGGCCAACCTGGAGCGCGGGGCCATCCTCGGCGAGATGTCGCTGGTGGACAACGGGGGGCGATCGGCCAACGCCGTGGCCACCGTCCAGGTCCACGCCTTCAAGATGTACCGCAAGGAGTTCATGCAGCTGCGGGCCGGCATGTCGCCCGTGGCGTTCAAGTTGATGAAGAAGATCGCGCTGACCACCTGCAGGCGGCTACGACAGATCAACAGCAAGATCATGAAGGAGCTGTCGGGGGGTGAGGAGGAGCAGGCGCCCACGCCCGCCGAGGACAAACAGGGGCTGGCCGGGCTCTGGAGCCGGCTGTTCGGAGGGAAGGCATCATGAACCAGCACCTGCCGTTTTTCAACGAGCTGTCCTTCTTCGACGCCTTCACCCTCGAGGAGCTGGTCTCCGTCCTCAGCGTGGTGCGGGAGCGCCGCCTGGTGGACCGCGAGGTGTTGATCAAGGAGGGGACCGTGGGCCAGTCCTGCTTCTTCCTCGTGGAGGGTAAGATCCGCGCCTTCACCACCCGCGACAAGCACGTCAAGGAGCTGGCCACGCTGGAGCGCGGCGCCATCTTCGGGCACATGGCGCTCATCGATCACGACCGGCGCAGCGCCACCTGCGCCGCCCGGGGCGAGGCCCTGCTGCTGGAGATGATGTGGGAGGACTTCGACCGCATGTTCAACTCCGGCGTGGCGGCGGCGTTCAAGCTGACCGACGCCCTGACGCGGCTGCTGGTGACCCAGCTGCGCTCCACCAACGATCAGTTCCTGGAGCTGTTCGACCCCCTGGCGGGCGACGAAAACGCGGACCTGCGCGAGGTGCTCAACGAGGCCGCGGCCAGGACGGCCGGCTTCGACCTCGACGAGGTGGAGGTGGTGATCCCCGAGGGGACCCAGAAGTGGGGCAGGTAGCGGTCTCCTTGCTGGACATTCACCCGGCCGCGCGGCCCAGCTCGTCATCCCGGCTCACCTTGCGGCGGAAGCGCCGCGTGACCACCACCGTCGTCGCCAGCCAGGCCAGGATGAAGGCCAGGGTCATCTGCTTGATCCAGAAGACGGCGCCCGCGGCGATGAGGCTGGCCAGCAGCAGCGACATGGCCCCCTTGGAGATGCGGTAGACCAGCATGTCGGCCAGGGCCTTGCCCTGGGTCTTCTCCTGGTAGCTCAGCGGGATGTAGAGCATCTCCTTGGCGTTGCGCAGCAGGGAGTAGTCGAAGCACTTGCTCGCCACCTTGATCACCGCCACGGTGGTAAACAGCGGCACCACGGTGTAGACCGAGAAGCCGCAGCCGAGGAGCAGCGGGATGGCCAGCAGGGTCATCGGCACGCCGGTGAGCCGCAGGATCGGGCCGGTGAGGGCGTGCAGCGTGATGGAGCTCAGGGAGATGATCATATAGACCTTGGCCAGCACGCCGGTGCGCACGTCGGTCACCGGGTAGACCCGCCCGATGATGTCGTTGAACTCGTAGTCGATGAGGGTGATGACCCCCTGGACCAGGCCGATGAGCACCAGGAGCAGCAGCAGGTAGGGGCTGTTCCAGGTGGTGCGCAGGCTGTCGGTGATGCTGCCGTCTGCCTGCTTTTCGGCGGGGTCGGGACGTACATCACCGCCGGCCTTGCTAAACGAGGTGCCCACCACGGCGATGATCAGCAGCACCGGCAAGGCCAGCCACAGCGACGCGGCGGTGCCCAGCCGCGCCGACGCGTTCTTCACCAGCAGGTTGCCGCTGATGCCCCCGAGGCCGCCCACGACGCCGAACAGCCCGTAGACCCAGCGGGCGGTCTGGATGGAGAACACCGAGTTGGCGTAGCTGTAGAACGCCTCGAACAGCAGCACTATATAGATGTCCTTCCAGATGTAGAGCAGGTAGGTGGTCCAGGGCACGCCGGCTTGCAAGGCGAAGGTCAGCACGGCCAGGGCGGCGCCGCTGAGCGCGGTGAGGATCACCATTATCCGCAGCAGCTCTGCGCGGGCGACGAAGTGGTTGTAGAGCAGCACCGCCGGGATGACCAGCACCGAGACCAGCACCCAGACGTGGGGCAGGCTGGTGCTGCCGTGGGCCTCGAGGAAGAGGGAGTCGGTGGCCGGCCTCGCGATGCCGTAGGAGAGCAGGATGAGGAAACCGAGCACGGCGAGCCAGATCACGCGGATCCGCTTCGTCATCCGGGAGCCCGTCACGGGGGAGGCTGTGGGCAGGGAGGCGATTGATGATGATCTTGATAAGGGTGCAGAAAAGTCAAGCGCTTGCGGCCGCCAGCAACAAAGGATACCGTCCGGTGGGGGCAACGATTCGGAGGGACCATGGAGAAAGTCGCCGTCAGACCGCTGTCCAACGCCTACCGCCTGCTCAACCCCGGGTGTCTGGTGCTGGTCTCCGTGGGGGACGGCGCCCACGACAACCTCTTCCCCGTGGCCTGGAACATGCCCCTGCGCAAGGATCCGCCCATGGTGTGCCTGCTGTCAGGCAAGGGACACCACTCCTACGCCTTCATCCGGGACACCGGCGAGTTCGGGCTCAACGTGGCCCACGCCGGCATCACGGACGCCGTGCTCGGCTGCGGCACCACCAGCGGCTCCTTCGGGCAGGACAAGTTCGAGCGGTTCGGGCTCACACGGCAGGCGCCGGACAGGATCAAGGCGCCCCTGGTGGCCGAGGCTCCGGCCAGCCTGGAGTGCCGCGTCTGTCAGGTGGTGGACATGGGGGCCTCGTCCCTGCTCATCGCCACGGTGCTGGAGGCCACGGCGGCCGCCGAGCACTTCTGCGACGGGCGCTGGACCTTCGAAAATGGGCTGCAGCTGATCCATCACATGGGCGGCGCGGACTTCTGCATCAGCGAGCGGGCCGTCACGGCCAACAAACCCCGGACCTGATGAGCCGAGGAGACCCCATGGACGACACAGGAGGGCCGCAGGAGCTGGCGCGCCTGCTGCAGGAGCAACGGTTCCACCGGCTGCGGCACGCGGTGGACGAGGCCCTGGCCGACGACGAGCTGGACGATGAGCGGGCGCGGGCGCTGCGCGATCTGAGGGGTGAGCTGGCCTGGCGCGGCCACGGGCCGGTGAGCGACGCCGTGCTGGCGGCGCGAGAGGCCCTGGACCTCCCCGACGGCGAGGAGATGCCGCCCATGGTGGCCCACGCGGTGCGGGCCGCGGGGCGGGCCGGGGCCAGGGACACGGCGCGGGCGCTGCTGGACCATGCGCTGGAGCGCTGGCCCGAGAGCGAGGGGCTGCGCTTCGTCGAGGAGCAGACCGACCAGGAGCGCTGGCGGGGCCGTACGCGGCCTCTCTGGCAGGCGGAGCAGCTCCTGGCCGAGGGCCGGCTCGAGGAGGCCGCCGGGGCGCTGGAGCAGCTCACCGGCGAACCGACCGAGCCGGACACCGCCGACGAGGCCCGCCAGGAAGAGCGCCTGCGCGCGCTGCTGCGCCTGGCCGAGCTCCGGCGGGCGGAGGCCCGCTTTGACGACGCCGCCGCGCTGCACGACGCGGCGGTGCTGCTCTACCCCGAGGCCGAGGACGCGCCGCTGCTGCGCCTGGCCGCAGCCCTGGAGCTATGGGCCGCGGGCGACGCCGGGGCCGCCGAGGGGCTGCGACAGATCCGCCACGACACCAAGGAGGGCCGCCGCGCAGAGGAGCGCTACGCGCGCCAGGTGGCGGGTGACCTGTTGGCCTCCCTGGAGCGGCTCGACCAGCAGGAGCCCGCGCCTCGCTGGACCACCCTCGCCGCCGCGACGCGGTTCACCGCCAACGCCGGGTCATGCCCCGGCCGCGCGGCCCTGGAGCTGGTGCACCGGGCCATGGACCTGGAGGTCGACGGCCAGGACGACGGCGCCGCGCCGCTGCCCACCATGGCCCACCTGCGCCACGCGCTGGCACGCACGGAGCTGACCACAGCCAGGGTGCGGATCTACCGCGGCGAGGTCGACGGCGGCCCGCCAGCGCTGGAGCGGCTGCTGGTGGAGATGGCCCTGCGCCAGGGAGCGCTGCTGCTGCTGGAGGAGGAGCGCCCCACCGAGACCGGCTTCCTGCTGCTCACGGGCTTCGAGCCCCAGGCCGGGGTGCTGATGCTGACGGACCCCCGGCGTACGGGCCCGCTGCTGCGCAGCCAGGAGGACCAGGGGGAGCGCTCGGCCCTGCACGGCGGCGGCGCGCTGCTGGTGGCGCCCCCGGGCGAGGCTGGCCGGCGGACGCTGGAGGTCATCGGCGCGGCCGACGACGAGCACCTGCTGCTGGTGGACCGCTGCAACCTGGACGAGCAGGGCAGGGTGCCTGCCCAGGCGCGCATCGCGGCCCAGGCTGCCGAGGGCATCGCCGCCGCGCCGGACTTGCCGATGCTGCACCGCCGGCACGGCGAGTCGCTGCTGGAGCAGGTGCGCATGGGCAACATCGAGTTCGGCCCGGTGGGCCCCTTCGAGCGCTGGCTGGCCACCGCCCGTCATGGCTTCCCGGGCGCCGAGTGGCCGTTCCAGATTTACGCCCGCGCCCTGGAGATGCAGGAGCGCTACGAGGAGGCCGGCATCGCGTGGTCTGACGCCATGCTGCTGGACCCCCACGACGAGCGGAACCTGCTGGGGCAGGCGCGGGTTCTGGCGCAGCAGGGCCGCCTGGGCAACGCCGACGACATGCTGCGGCGAGCCCTGACCCTGCGTCAGGATCAGTCGGAGGTGTGGGCTCGCCGCGCCGAGATCGCGCTGTCGCTGGAGCGCCTGGACGAGGCGGCGCTGTACGCCACCATGGCCACGGAGATGGACCCGTCGGACCTCGGCGCGCTGATGTCCCTCGCCTCGGTGCAGGAGCGCTCGGAGCGCCCCGCCGACGCCATCGAGGTGCTCTGGCGCGTGGCCGAGGAGGACGCCGACCACGTCCCCGCGCGCAATCGCTTGCTGCACCACCGCGTGCATCGGGGGGAGTGGGTCGAGGCGAACAGGCTGGCCGCAGAGATCTGCGCCCTGATCCCGGGCTACGCTCACGCCTGGGAGACCTCGGCCTGGGTGGCCTGGGGCGCGGGCCAGGGAGAGCGCGCCATGGAGCTCTGCATGGCCGGCCTGCAGCGCTGCGGCCCCGAAGGCGGCCTGCTGGAGATGGCGGTGCAGGTGCTGGCCACCGCGTTGCCCACGGAGCAGGCAGGCGGCGCCCTGAAGCAGCTGGTGGAGCAGTTGGCCGCGAGCCCGCCCGCGCTGCTGGACGTGGCCACCGGCCTGGGCAAGCGTCGCTGGCACGCCGAGGCGATGCACCTGGCCGAGCTCACCCGGCAGATGCTGCCCATGGATCCGAACCCCACCTGGCGTCTGTGCCAGATCATCCTCGGCGACCCGGCGCTGCGGGTGTCCGAGGACAACAGCCTGGACGCCCTGCTGCAGGAGACCGTCGACGGCGCGGGGCCGTTCCCCTTCCCGCGGGTGATCCTGGCCTGGCGCCTGCTGGACAGCGAGCCCGAGCGCAGCCTGGAGCTGGTGGCCGGCGCCAACGAGGCCCACGCGCCGGGCCCGGTGTGGAGCCTACAGGCCCTGGCCCTGGATCGCCTGGAGCGCGGCGAGGAGGCGGAACAGATCCGCGCTCGCCTGCCCGAGACCTTCCCCGGCGGGGTGCTGGAGTCCATGGCGCTGCTGGCCGAGTTGGGGCTGCACGAGGTGTGCGGCGACCTGCTGGCCCGGCTGCAGGAGGCGCTGCCCACCTGCCACGAGGCGAGCGTGGAGCTGGCGCGGCTGCGTGGACTCACCGGCGACCTGCAGGGGCGCCTGGACCTGCTGCTGGCCACCGAGGCCGAGGACGAGGACGTGGTGCCCCTGCCGATGCTGCTGGACGCCGCGGCCGAGGTCGGCGCCTGGGAGGCTGTGCAACGCACCGCGGAGCAGATCCTGCCCCGAGTGGAGCGCAACTCCCGCAGCAGCTACGACGCCTGGCCGGTGCGTGGCCGCGTGGCAGGGGCCGCCCTGGCCCTGGGAGACGAGGAACCCCGCCAGCGCCTGCTGCGGCTGGCGCCTCGACACCCCGGCGCGCTGCGGGCGCTGTGCGAGGCAGAGCGGCTGGCCGAACACCCCCTGCTGGCCGAGGACTGGCAGCGACTGCTGGACGTCGCCCCCGGCGTGGCCCGCACCCTGGAGGACAGGACATGACCCCCACGGAGATCGACGCCCTGTTGGCGGCCGAGCAGTACCGCAAGGCCCTCTCCAGCATCGAGCTGACGCTGGCGGCGGAGCCCGACGCGTCCACCCGCTGGCGCCTGCAGCTACGGCGCGCGCGCCTCTCTCTGCTCATGGGAGAGGAGGCCGCCGATGAGCTGATCCTGCTGGCCGGAGACCTGCTGGTCGACGACTGTACGGACCGCGCGGAGGTGGCCGCCGAGCTGCCGCTGGTGCACGCGCTGATCATCCGCGGGTACGCGCGCAAGCGGTGCCAGGACCTGGCCGGCCAGGCGGTGGCGGCGGCCCGCGAGGCGGTGGGCGAGGCCCTGGACGTGCTGGTGGCCGAGGGCGGCTGCGCCATGACCTTCGACGAGCGTGAGGCCGCGCGCGAGCTGTACGAGCGCGCCCTGGAGCTGTACCCCGGCGAGGGGGCGGCCCACCTGGCCATGGCCAACCTGGCCTACGTCGTGGGCGACTTCGACGACGCCCTGGCTCACCAGCAGCAGCTGGACGAGGGCGGGCTGCACTGGGCCAGGGGGGTGCGCCTGCGGGGCACGGTGCACGCCGCGCGCCACGAGTTCGACGCCGAGGCCGAGCAGTGGCTGCTGCTGCTGGAGCGCGTGCCCGATGGCGACTGGGCCGTCACCGATCGGCTGGCCCTGGCCCTGGCCCTGGTGGCCGCCGGCCGGCGGGACGAGGCCATGGAGCAGTTCCGCACGGCGTGGCGCGACGAACCCGACTCCGGCGAGGGGCAGTACGCCCGGGAGCGCATGGAGTTCCTCGAGGCGGCGGGGGAGGACACGGCTTGAAAGCGCCTGCCGGCGTTCCCTACCACGCGCCAGCGCTGGAACTACTGCGGCCCGGCGGTGCTCGAGCTCTGCCTGCGGTACCTCGACATCGACCTGGGCCAGGAGGAGATCGCGCGCACGGTCAAGCGCACCACCGGCACGCCGATGTACGAGATTGTCAGCTACCTGCGGGAGCGCGGCGTGGCGGCGCGGCGGGTGGAGGCCACCCCGGACCGCCTCAAGGCGGCCATCGACCTCGGCCTGCCGGTCATCGTCCAGGAGGAGTACTCCACCACCTCCCACGTGGCGGTGATCACCGGCTACGACGAGGCGCTGGGGCTGTTCATCGCCAACGACCCCATGACTCACCGCCAGGCCCTGCGCTCCTTCAAGTGGACCGAGCGAGCGGGAGCGCTGTTCGGCAACGGCGGCGTGGTGGTGCTCGGTCGCGAGGGCGAGGAGCTGGCCCCCCTGCTGGAGCAGGCCGACGAGGCCGGCCTCCTGGAGGCGCGGCACCTCTGCCTGCTGGACGAGTGCGACCGGCAGCGCCCGAAGCCGGGCTCGGGCGAGGCCGAGGACGTCTCACTGCAGCAGGTCATCGAGCTGTGCACCGAGGCGCTGAAGCTGGCCCCCGGGTTCAAGCTCGCCTGGCATCGGCTGTGGCACGCGGAGAACGCGCTCCACGCGCGCACCGGCAGCGCCCGCGCTCGCGAGGGGGTGCTCGCGCGCCTGCACCACGTGCGCACCGCCTTCCCCGAGGACGAGTGGCCCCACCAGCTGCACGGCCACTGGCTGATGGACAGCGGCCGCTACGAGGAGGCCTTCATCTGCTACTTCGAGGCCTCGCGGCGCGACGTCCAGGACGCCAACAACGTGGAGGAGATGGGCGAGTGCAAGTGGCTGGCCGGCGACCTGGCCGACGCCGAGCGCTTCATGCTGCGGGCGCTGGCCCTGGAGCCCTTCCACGCGCGCGCCTCGGAGAACCTGGCCGGGGCCTACCTGCGGCAGCTGGAAGAGCTGGATCGCCGCGCCCTGGGGCGGGAGCCCGACGTCATCGAGCAGCTGACCACCATGTCGCCGTCGGTGGTCTCCCGGGACATGGACCGCACGCCCGAGCAGATCCTGCGGCGGGCGCGGCACCACAGCCGCGTGGCCTGCGCGCTGGCGCCCGGCAACCCTTACAATCACGAGGTGGCGGGCTCGCTGCTGGCCCGCGAGGAGCGCCACGCCGAGAGCGTGGCGGCGTTCCGCCGCGCGCGCGAGATCGAGCCGCACCGGCCGTTTTCGCTGTGGCGGCTGGCGCGGGCCCTGGAGGCCGACGGCCAGGGGGTCGAGGCGCGGGAGGTGCTGGAGGAGGGGTGCCGGCTGTTCTGGCGTGACGCCAAGGCCTGGCTCGCCCTGTCCGGGTTCCAGCGCCGCGTGGGGGACCACCAGGGCGCGGCCGACACGCTGGAGGAGGGGCTGAACACCCTCGGCGAGGGGCACAGCGGCCTGGTCGGGCCGTACTTCAAGGTGCTGCGGCACTTGGCGTCGGCCGAGGCCGCGGCGGCCAAGCTGCGCGGCTTCGCCGAGCGACGCTCCGGCGACGAGGACCTGCTCCGTTCGGTGGCCTACCTGCTGGACGAGCAGGGGCAACGCGGCCACGCGGTGGCGTTGCTGCGACACGTGGTGGCCATGGCGCCGTCCGACGTCGGGGCGCTGTACCGCCTCGGCGTGTTGCTGGCCGAGGACATGCTCTCCCGGGAGGAGGGGCGCCAGATGCTCGAGGAGGTGGTGCAGCTCGCCCCGGACGCGCCGGGGCCGCGGCGCTACCTGGCCTGGCTCTACGAGGCCGAGGAGCCCGAGCGTGGCCTGACGCTGCTGGAGCCGGTGCTGGACCAGGAGGACCCCTACGTCTTCGAGACCCGGGCGGCGCTGCTGGCCAGCATGGGCCGACAGGAGGAGTCCGACGAGGCCTTCGCCCGGGCCCTGGAGGCCATGGGCGAGCCGGGGCCGGGCCTCATCGATCTGACCTACTGGCACATCAACGGCCTGCGCTACGAGCGTGCCCTGGAGTTGGCGCGGCAGGTCTTGGACCACCCGATCCCCGACGAGCTGCGCGGCGACGCGCAGGACTGCTGGATGAGCGCGTTGCGCCTGACGGGCACCGTGCGCGACGGCCTGGACCGGATCCGCGAGCTGTGCGACGGCGGCGTACCGGACCACCTGGCCTGGGAGGTCTACTGGAGCCTGCGCTCCATCGACCACGAACTGGCCGGCGAGGCGGCGGAGAGCTACGCGCGCAAGCTGGACGACCCTGAGGAGGCGCTGCTCTGGCGCATCAAGGGCGCGGGCAAGCGGGCCCACGGCGGGGACGAGGCCGGGCTGCTGCAGGTGCGCCAGGAGGCGGGCGAGGGCGCCGCCGCCTGGGCCGAGCTGTCCTGGGTCTACGAGGACCTCAAGCGCTACGACGAGGCCAGCGATGCGGCCCGCCGGGCACACCAGCTGGACCCCGAAGACAAGGACGCCCTCACCGCCATGGAGGGCGCCCACGTGCGGGCAAACCAGCTGGACGACGCCCTGCGCTGCGCCCGGCAGCTGGCGGAGCTGTACCCCTACGAGCACCAGGGACCCGAGCGCCTCGGCATCCTGCTGGCCAAAACGGGCAGCACCGACGAGGCCCTGGAGCAGTCCCTGCGGGCCCTGGACGCGGCGCCCTTTTGCCACATCTCACACCGCAGCCGCGCCGTGGCGCTGTTTTGCGCCGGCGAGCACGAGCAGGCCGAGCAACACGCCCGCCGCGCCGTGATGCTGGACGAGCCCGACGAGGAGGACGCCGGCGATGACTCGCTGATGGTCGTGCGGGCGGTCACCGGCGACGCCGACGGCGTGGAGCGCTGCCTGGCCACCCTGGCGCGGCAGGAGCCGCCCGAGGCGTTCGCGGACTACAAGGCGACGCTGCTGGAGGTGGCGCGGGAGCGGGCCGTCAGTTGATCTTCCACCGCGCGCAGTAGCCGTTGACGCACTGGAGCTTGGGGTAGTCGCAGCAGTCCACCGACTGCTTGCACTTGTCATACTCCTTGGCGCACTTGGAGCCGAACTTGCCGCAGACCAGGTTCTTGGTCTTCGGGTCCTTGGAGCAGTAGCCGTTGCAGCACTCGTCGCCGCCCTGGCACGGCTTGCCGTCTGGCTTGCAGGGATCGATGACCCAGAAGCCGCGGGAGTTGCCGGCCGACAGCTCCTGGGCCGGCAGGTAGAAGGCGGGGTGGCTCGGGTCGGTTCCCGGCTTCGGGTTGAGGTCCAGTGCCGCGACCCAGAGCTTTTTGCAGGTGGCATTCTTGGTGTGGTCGTACTCCCGCGGATCGCTGGACCAGGGGTTGATCGTGGCCACGTTGCCGTAGAGCCGTCGGCTGACGAAGACGACCCAGGCGTAGCCGCCCGAGGCGATGGGGCTCACCGTCGGCTCGTAGGCCAGCTGCCAGTCCTTGTCGTGTTTGTTCGGCCCGGTGGGCAGGTAGCCGTTGCCGTTGAGCAGGGTCAGCGCGTGGCTCTTGCCGCTGGCCAGGTCCACCCAGTAGAGGTCGCCGCGGCCGCCGTAGCGCGTGGCGAAGTACTCGCCCGAGGTGTTGCCGCCCAGCTCGCGCTGGAAAACCAGCCCCTTGCCCGTGGGCCAGAAGGCCGGCCAGCCCGGGCGGCTGCCCTTGGCGCCCTTGTAGAGCAGCTTCGGGTTGGAGAAGGCGCGGGTGGCCTGGTCAAAGTCCATGACCACCAGCTGGTTGCCGTCGCCGGCGCCGATGGTGCTGTTGCCCGGCCCGCCGGTGAAGGTGAAGGCCACGCGCTTGCCGTCCGGCGCGAACATCGGGAAGCCGGCCGAGGAGACGAAGGTCTTGAGCCCGGAGGCGCTGACCTCGGCGCCGGTGCCCATGTCGTAAAGCGCGCTGAAGCTGGTGTTGGCGCCGCCGGGGATCGGCGCCGCGTTACCGAGGCCGAGCTTGCCGTCGGGGGTCATGCCGATCCAGCCGAGCTTGCCCAGGGTGGAGGAGGGGTAGGTCTGCTCGGCGTAGCTCTTGAGCAGGTCGTAGGAGCTGGTGACCTTGTAGTTGTTGCCGTGCTGCACCACCATGCGCGTGCCCCGGGCGTTGACCGAGTGGCAGACGCGGCAGGCCTGCTTGCCGCCGGTCTTGCCCGCCACGAGGGTGGGATCGGTGGACCCGCCCTTGATCGCCAGGGTGGCCCCGCCGAAGGAGCCGTCGCCGCCCTTGGCGCCGGTGTAGTTTTTGGCCAGGTCGGTGCCGTAGGACTGGTAGTACACCGTGCCCTTGAGCGCCCCCCCGGGCCACGATCCAGGTCTGGACCAGGGGGCCGTAGGCCTTGCCCTTGGAGGCCACGATGACGCGGAGCACCAGCTTGCTGCCCGCGGCCGAGCGGGTGGCGGCCTTTCAGACGTCCTGGGGGATCGGGTGGCGTCGCAGCGCCGCGCCCGCGGCCAGGGCCTTGGGGCGGCCGAAGGTGCCCTTGAACTCGAACCCGGCGGCCGTCAGCGAGATGGCCACCGCGTCGCCGCTGCCCTGGGGTACGGCGGACCACTGGATCAACGGTGCGAGGATGCCCAGGGGCCAGACCGTCTTCTCGTAGGGGTAGAGCACCTTCATGCTGCCGGGGGCCGTGGGCGCCCCGTTGAGCACCTTCATCGTGGCAGGGTCCACCGCCGGGCCGAGGCCCTCGCCGCCCACGCCGCCGAAGCCGCCGGGCCCCGGGTTGCCGTTGGCCTTGGTGGTGCCGTTCTGGTGCATCTTCAGCTTCACCGTCAACGTGGTCTCGGCCTTGAGGTTGCCCGCCTGGGCCGTGACCTTGACCACGCCGCCGAGCTTGCCCGATGGGGTGAACAGGCCGCCTGACGACAGGTCGCCGAACTCGCCCTGCTCCAGGCGCCAGGAGGCGTTGACCTTCTTTTTGCCCAGCGTGACCGAAAACTGCACCGTGGGCGCCTTCTTGCCGGTCTCGACAGTGACGGTGGGGTTGGCCGGCGCGATGACGAGCTTCACTGGCATGTCCGTGCCCGGCGGAGTGTAGCCGTCGGGGAAGACGCTGTGGTCGGCCGGGGCAGCGTCGACGCCCACGTCGTCGTCTTGCTGCTGCTCGATGACGTCGCCCTGGCAGGCCAGGTGCATGGCCAGCGTGGCGATGATGACGAGGCGCCACAACCACGTGTGGCGCGAAGCGCTCTGGGGCATGGGGTTCTCCTCGATCCCCATGTTACCACCAAAGATCCGTGCGTGGTTGTTCCCCGGGCGGCAATGTACACTCAGGCCAGCAAAAGGACGCTCACCATGATCCACCGCCCAGTCGCCCTGGTCTCGATCCTCGCCGCGCTGATCCTGCTGCCCTCCTGCCACCCGCCGCCGGCCCGCCCCGGCCCGCCCGCGCCGGCGCCTTACGTCGAGCCGCCCCCGCCGACGGTGGAGGACCGACCGGTCAAGGCCCTGGTGGGCGGCACCGTGATCCACACCAACCTGGCCCGCCCCGGCGCGCCCCCGGCCCTGGCCAACGCCACGGTGCTCATCGAGGGAGACCGCATCAAGGCCGTGGGCCCCGCGGCAACGGTGAAGGTACCGCCCGGCGCCCAGATCATCGACGCCAGGGGCAAGTACATCATCCCGGGCCTGGTGGACGGGCATATCCACTTCTTCCAGTCCGGGGGGCTCTACACCCGCCCCGATGGCCTCGACCTGCGCAAGCGCGTGCCCTACGGCGAGGAGATTCGCCGCATCCGGCGGCGCATGGGCGACCTCTTCCGGCGCTACCTGCGCTGCGGCGTGACCACGGTGGTGGACGTCGGCGGCCCGATGTGGAACTTCGAGGTGCGCGACCGGGCGCGCCGGGAGAAGACAGCGCCGCGGGTCTTCGTGACCGGGCCGCTCATCGCCTCGTACCAGCCGCCGCAGCTGGATCACCCCGACCTGCCGATCATCCGCGTGACCGACGCCGCCGGGGCCCTGGCCCTGGCCCGCAAGCAGATCGCCCGCAAGGCCGATCTGATCAAGATCTGGTACGTGGTCTCCAAGAAGGCGGCCCTGAACCCCGCGGCCTTTTTCCCCGTGGCCAAGGCGGTGGCCGACGAGGCTCACAAGCACAACCTCCCGGTGTTCATCCACGCCACGGAGCTGGCCACGGCCAAGCTGGCGATGCGCGCCGGGGCCGACGTGCTGGTGCACAGCGTGGTGGACCGCGAGATCGACGAGGAGTTCATCCGCATGGCGAAGGCGCGCAAGGTCATCGTCGTGCCGACCCTGTGGGTCTTCAGCTCCTACGCCGCGGTCTACACCAAGCAGCTGAAGCTGATGACCGCGGAGCACATGCGCGGCGATCCCCGGGTCATCGCCACGTTGTACCAGATGCATCAGCTGGCCGACGCCGAGCTCGGCGAGCGGCAGCGCAAGCTCCAGGCGGCCAACAAGCCCATCGCCACCAGCCCGATCCTGTTGGAGAACCTGCGGCGCATGCACCGCGGCGGCGTCACCGTGGCCCTGGGCACCGACGCCGGCAACGTGGGCGTGCTCCACGGCCCGGCCGTCTATCACGAGATGGCCATCATGGCGCAGGCGGGCCTGACCCCGCACCAGATCCTGGTGGACGCCACCCTGCACGGCGCCCGGCTGGTGGGCAAGGACAGCGAACTCGGCTCGGTGGAGGCCGGCAAGCTGGCCGATCTGGTGGTGCTGGACGCCGACCCGCTCAGGGACGTGCTCAACACCACCCGCGTCCGCTGGGTGCTCAAGGGGGGCCACCTGTTTCACCCCGAGCTGCTGGTGCCCCGCACGGCCGAGGCCCTGGCGCAGATCCAGCTCAACGCCTACAACGCCCGACAGCTGGAGCCATTTCTGGCGGTCTACAGCCCCGACGTCGAGGTCTACCAGTTCCCCGACCGGCTGATGTTCAAGGGCAAGGAGAAGATGCGCCAGCGCTACGCTGCGTTCTTCGCCAAGGCCAACAAGCTCCACGCCCGCCTGGTGGGGCGGGTCAGGCGCGGCCGCTTCGTCGTGGACCAGGAGGACGTGGTCACAGGCATCCCGGGCCGCGAGCGGCTACGCGCTCTGGCCATCTACGAGGTGCGCGCTGGCCTGATCCACAAGGTGTGGTTCATCAAATAACTATGGGATTGTCTAGATCGGGCGCCTGGGAGAAAATCAGAGATATCCGCTGTTCAGGCTAATGCCCTTAGTAACAGGAGGTTCGCCGTGACCAACAGACACTTGCATCTGCTCTCGACTCTCCTCTGCTGTCTCGCCCTGGTCGTCTGCAGCTGCAGCGACGACGATCAGGACCAGGCCGACGGAGGCGCGCCCATCGCCAAGGACTGCGAAAAGAAGTGCACGCAGCAGGAGAGCCACTTCTGCGTCACCGGCCCTCGCAAGGTCTGCGTCGAGTGCGTCACGAGCTACCACTGCCAGAGCAACCCCGGGGCCATGGGCAACAAGTGTACGTCCACCAACCTCTGCACCTGCGGCTCCGACGCCGACTGCAAGGGCAAGACCCACGGCACGACCTGCGACAAGAAGCTGCAGATCTGTAGCTGCTCCACCGACGCCGACTGCCCATCTCCGGGCAAGTGCACCGGCGAGATGTACGGCGCCAAGGTCTGCAAGAACCAGTGCTACAAGGACAGCGACTGCACCGACGACGAGAAGCCGTTTTGCGACGCGGCCAAGGGCGCGTGCGTGGCCTGCAAGACAGACACCGACTGCGCCGCCGGCACCTCCTGGGGTAACAAGTGCCTCAAGGGCGCCTCCTACACTGCCTGCGGCTGCTCCACCGACGCGGACTGCGCCGGCAACAAAAACGGCACCTCCTGCAACACCGCCACCCGCCGCTGCTCCTGCGCCAAGGACGCCGACTGCAAGAAGGCGCCCTACACCAAGTGCAGCCCCGTGAGCAAGGGCTCCTACGCCCTGCGTTGCCAGAAACCGTGCAAGTCTGACATGGACTGCGGCGCCAACCTCAACTGCCACAAGGCCACCGGCAAGTGCACCGAGTGCTCGGCCGACAAGGACTGCACGAACCCGTCGTACAAAAAGTGCGACCTGACCCTGGGCAAGTGCGTGGCCTGCCAAAAGAACGCCGACTGCACCGACAAGACCAAGCCGTTCTGCTACCCCTCCAGCGGCGTCTGCGTGGAGTGCCTCACCGACGCCACCTGCAAGGCCGGGAGCTTCTGGGGCAACAAGTGCGTCAAGGGCACCTACGGCACCGCCTCCTGCCGCTGCACCGCCAACAGCCACTGCGCGGGCAACAAGAACGGAGCGACCTGCAACACCACCGCCCGGCGCTGCACCTGCAAGTCGGCCACCGAGTGCAAGAAGGCGCCCTACACCCGCTGCTACCTCGGCAGCAGCTACGCCACCTATCTGCACTGCCAAAAGCCCTGCACGACCAACTCCGGCTGCGGCTGGGGGCTCAAGTGCGACAAGGCGTCGGGCATGTGCCTGCAGTGCAAGGTGGACAAGGACTGCACCGGCAGCGTCAACAAGTTCTGCCACCAGGCAATGGGCAAGTGCGTGGCCTGCCGCAACAGCAAGGACTGCACGTCTTCGGCCCGGCCCACCTGCGACACGGGCTCCGGCCGCTGCGTGGAGTGCATGGCCGACAAGGACTGCAAGGCCGGCTTCTTTTACGGCAACAAGTGCATCACCAGCTCGACCTCCGGCAAGGTCTGCCGCTGCCAGAGCAGCGCCCACTGCGTGGGCAACCCCCGCGGGCCGAAGTGCCTCTCCTACTATGGCATGTGCACCTGCAGCGCGGACAAGGACTGCAAGGCGCCGTACACCGCCTGCGCCAAGCCGTACCCCAGCTCTTCCTATAAATACTGTCAGAAACCGTGCAAGACCAACGCCGACTGCACCAGCGCTTACTCGCCTTTCTGCAAGGCCTCCAGCGGCAAGTGCGTGGGCTGCTTGACCAACGACCAGTGCACCAACGGCTACCAGCCGGTGTGCGACACCAAGGCCGGCACTTGCGCCGGCTGCAAGAGCGACAAGGACTGCGCCGCCTCGATGTTCGGCGGCTCGTGCAACAAGAGCACCGGGCGCTGCGGCTGCAGCGCGGACAAGGACTGCGCCGGCGCGCGGGCCTGGGGCAAAAAGTGCGCCGGCTACGGCTCCAGCAAGCGGTGCCAGTGCCAGGCCGCCGCCGACTGCAAGGGCAACAGCAACGGCTCGACCTGCAATACCTATTATCGCCGCTGCACCTGCGCGGCCAACAAGGACTGCACCACGGCGCCTTACACCTCCTGCTATCAGCCGTCCTCCACCGCGCAGTACTCACACTGCCAGAAGCCGTGCAAGACCAACGCCGACTGCACGCTGCCCGGGCTGACCAAGTGCTTCCTCGGCAAGTGTATCGCGTCGTAAAGAGCTATTAGCCGTTAGCCATAAGCTTTTAGCTTTCATGCCTCCTCGCTCATGCGCGGTTCGACGACATCGGGCATATGGTGTTATTAGCACCATATGTATGGTGCTCGCTGTGGCGGCCTGCGATCCGGCCGAGTTCGGGCAGCGGCCGCTGCCGGCGGAGCGCCGCGGCCCGGGCCCCTCCACCCTCTCGCGCGCGCCCCCCACCGGCGACCTGTCCCATCCGGGGCTGGAGGAGCGCCTGCACCTCGTACAGCGGGCCATGGCGCGGGGCGGCCCGCGGGCGGCGCTGGCAGAGGCGGAGGCCAGGGGCGTGCGCGTGGTGGGGCAGGGCGTGCTGGTGCAGCTCGACCTGCGCCCGGGGGTGGCGGTGGACGATATATCGGACCGCGCCCTGGTGGCCCACGGTGCCCGGGCGGTGTCCCGGGGGTTCACCGTGCTGGAGGCGGTGGCGCCGCCGGATCGTCTGGCGTCCCTGGCCGACCTGCCGGGCGTGGCCTGGGTCTCGGCGCCCCTGGAGGCGACGCCCGACGTGGGCGGGCACGTCACCGAGGGCGTGGGCAAGGTCCTGGCGGACCGCTTCCACTGCCGCGGCGTCACCGGCAAGGGGGTGCACGTGGCCGTGGTGGACATCGGCTTCTCCAGCTGGGACAAGGCCCTGGCCTCGGGTGAGCTGCCCAGCGTGCAGGGCAGCCCGACCAGCTTCTCCAGCACCCACGGCACCTCCTGCGCCGAGGTGGTGGCCGACGTCGCGCCGGCCGCGGTGATCCACCCGTACAAGATCTCCACCCTCGGCGCCATGGAGCAGTGGGTAAAGGACGACCTGCCGTCGAGCAAGATCAACATCATCAGCCGCTCGCTCAGCTCCCTCGGCGGCGGGTTCGGCGGCGCCACCGGCGCCTGGTGCGACATGGCGAGCAAGGCCCGGGCCGAGGGCGCGCTGTGGGTCAACTCCGCGGGCAACTACGGCGGGGGCAACTTCTACCGCGGCACGTTCAAGGACGACGACAAGGACGGCTGGCACGAGTTCTCGGGCAAGTCCGAGCTGAACAAGTTCTCCTTCAAGAGCACCTCACGCATCACGTTGAACCTCGACTGGGACGACTACCCCCACAGCGGCGAGGACTACGATCTGTACGTCTACCGCTGGAGCGGCTCCAAGTGGGTGGTGTTCGGTAGCTCAAAGAACAAGCAGACGGGGAGCCAGGCGCCGCGTGAGTACCTCAGCATCAGCAAGCCGCCGGGGGGCGACTACGCCATCTCCATCTTCCGCAAGCAGGCGACCAAGGCGAACATGACCCTGCGGCTGTTCAAGTACTCCGGCGGCAAGACGATGCAGTATCACCAGTCGGCCGGATCGATAAACACTGTCTCGGCCTGCAAGGACGTGCTCACCGTGGGGGCGATCCCCCAGGACCGATACCAGATAGGCCCGAAGAACGCATCCAGCTCCGAGGGCCCCACCCGGGACGGCCGCGTCAAACCGGACATCGCCGGGCCCACCATCGTCGACACCCTGGCCAAGGCCAAGTTCGGCGGGACCTCCGCGGCCACACCCCACGTGGCGGGCGCCGTGGCGCTGTACATGCAGGCCACCGGCAAGGATCCCCAGGCCGCCGCGGCGCTGGTGCTCAAGGACGCGGTGCCCATGGGCTCGCCGGTGCCGAACAACGTCTTCGGCCAGGGGCGCATGGTGCTGGACCCCAGGCGCGCGGGGTGGGCCTGTCAGCCCGGCGCCAGCGGGGCGTGCACCACCAAGTGCGGCTCACAGGGCACCCACGCCTGCCAGCAGTCTTGCGGCTGGGGCACCTGCACGCCGCCGGCCGAGACCTGCAATGGCAAGGATGACGACTGCGACGGCAAGCGGGACAACGGCTTCACCTGCGTGGCGGGCGCGCGCCGCGGCTGCACCAGCGCCTGCGGTTCAGCGGGCAGCCAGACTTGCACGCCCGGGTGCAAGTGGGGCGCCTGCCAGCCCAACGCCGAGACGTGCAACGGCAAGGACGACGACTGCGACAAGCAGGTGGACGAGGACGGCGTCTGCCACAAGCAGCCGGACGGCGGGGTGGACGCCGGCGAGGACGAGGAGGGGTGCTCCTGCAGGGTGGGGGCGGCCGGTGCCGGGGAGGCCCTGGCGCTGGTCCTGCTGCTGGCCCTGGCGGCGCGGCGCCGGCGGTCCGGCCTCTAAACGGGCGATCGAGATTTACAATCAACGCGCCATCGCCACCGCAACAGCGGGCTACGGGCTACTGGCTACAGGCTACGAGGCCGGTTCTCGCCAGTTTCGCAGCCACGGACAGGTGCAGTTCTGTCGTCAGTCCGCTCGCCCCGGTTTCAAGGATGTCGAGCCAGCAGGAGTTACGGGAAGAAGCCAGCCCAATGCGCATGCCGGGGAGGCCCTGGCGCTGGTCCTGCTGCTGGCCCTGGCGGCG
>PVBE010729116.1_pt1 | contig 26249 bp, 25 predicted proteins | sample 1631181 | NCBI WGS metagenome assembly PVBE01 (sample SAMN08397723, study PRJNA350692) | Marine metagenome, whole genome shotgun sequencing project. | isolation source: water | place: Pacific Ocean | collected 2012-04 | reverse complement strand
GAGGAAGAACTTTTACAGATACATATGTCATTGCAGATGAAATGCAAAATTCCAGTCCAGGTCAAATGAAAATGATTTTAACAAGACTAGGAGAAAATTCTAAAATTGTTGTTACCGGAGACACGAGTCAATGTGATCTAGAATTATCTGAGAATGGATTAGATAATCTATTGAAACTTCTAAAAAAATATTATGAAAATACTTATGAAATGTATGGAGATAATATTGGAATAATTGAAATGAATTCGGAAGATATTAAAAGAAACATATTTGTAAAAAAAATTATTGATGTATATTCATCAAGTTAATAGAGATACGTATCGTTAAAAAGTTTTTCATATCTATCTATAGGTAAAGACTTATTGTATCTATGAATACTCGCATGACAATTACAACATAATGCTACGTAATTATCAAATACATTATTTTTTGAATTATGATCAATATGATGTATTTCAGATGGTATTTTCTCAGAAAATGTTTCTAAACACATTAGACACGAATTATTTTGAATATCTAACAGCAGTGGTCTGGCGATTTTTTTTGATATAATTTTTGGATACAGACGAATACCCAATACATGATTCATAAAAAGTGTTAAAAACAATTTATAACGCATACTATATAGTAAATTATAAATAGGCGTCTTGTACAAAAAAATGAACTATAAATAATTATTGAGAATTAAACTTATATAATGAAGTGGTATTCAATTACAAAAGATGGTTTATCTGTATTTGTTGTTAATAAGATGAAAAATCTTAATATAAATTCTAAAGATGAATGTATTAAATTCATACATAAAAAGAATCCAAACAAAGGTAAATTTCAATCAATTGTTATTGACCGGGTTGCGCGAGACGCGGCGCACGAGGACTGGATTGTTTACTATACTCAACCATTAAATAAAAATCATGTGGATACAGAATGGAAATTAAAATATAATAATGATGCAATTTCAGTATATAATGGTATTGTAATCATTAGAACTGGTGTTGAAAATAATGGTGATTATCCGAAAATACTAGACAGTGTTGATATTAATGATACAGATAATTTGATTAAACTACAATATTCCGACGACACAGTCGTCGACGACGACGAACAAGCAGACGATGGTGACAGTGATGATGGTCTACTAGATGATGCCGCGGGCGTCGTGACGGACGACGACGCCGAACATGGTGATGATTTTGTAGATAGTGATGAAGAAGTAGCACCGGCCACGACGTCATCTGCAGCAAAAGCAATAGAACTAAAAGATGACTTGATTGTAAAAGAATTGCTACAATATGAACCTTATGATTATGATGCTCCAATAATTCCACAATATTCTATTTAAACACTCTCTGCACCACTTGCAGCGAGGCGGCGTCGCTCGCGTTCTTGTAAATAATCTGGTATTACTGGTGCAGTTGTGTTCAACATATCATATCTCATACGAACCTCGGTACAAAATACATCAGACTGTATTCGAAATCTCTTATTTTTAAATAATTCACCTTCAATAGCAGTTGATAATTCACCATATCTTGCAGAATGATTAAAATGTCTTTCTTTTCTTGTTGAAAAACTAAAGAAAGAATCTATACCACCCATTATAGCAACTATAACAAAAGATGTCATATTAACATATTTTATCCATTCTTTATCAGAAAATACAGTAGATATTGGTGCCATAACCGCGGGTAATATTATGGCAGGTAATCCCCAACGCTTTCGCATTTTTTTATAATAATACCCGGATTCATCATGTAAAGATTCGCGTCTTTTTATATCTGCATTCCATTCGCGTATTAGTTCCTCACCCTTACGCGTCCAAGGCTCCTCATTTCTTGTTTCATCCAATGAAGTTGTCGGTTCAGATTCATTACCTTGTTGTTTTTGTTCCATGTTATTTTATTTTATAATATTATCTATTATTATATATGCCTTACCAAGAGGAAGCAAGAAATAGGTCGCATTATGACAACTCAAAATATGATTTAGATGGAGAAGGTCGTCAACTTTACAATATGCCGAGAGATGATTATGATACTGACATGAATAACAGAGAATCTATGTTTAAAGAAAGACATGCGGCCCAAATATCACAAGCACAAAATACTGAAAATATTGACAATAATTGGATAAAACATAAAGACGCAGTTAGACAATTAAATCTTAATATACGTCAAAGAACTGATAACTATAATACTTATAAAAAATCATTGGAAGCAGAACAAGTGTTATATAATAGAGAAAGACACAGAACTTTGTTACTTAGTATTGCGAATATATTCGCATTAAGTGGATGTATTTTTATGTGGACATCAACTAATTAAATTTATCAAACGCAATATCTGTACACAGTATGAATTCCGGCGCTTAAACTGGGACGTGTTATTTTACATAAATCACCCGGACGCAGACCTATGAACATTGCTACTGGATCTGTATCAAGAATTTTAGGTAATTTGTCTAAAGATTCTATATGTAAAGAATCTAATAAATCATCAACATATTTACTATATTCACTTTCTGGAATTCGAATATGCTCTGGTACATTCTGATGTTTTGTAATATTATACATTAGTGTACGGATTGGAAATACTTGGATAAAAATACCAAATTTAATAGTTAATACGCGTATGGCTTCTTTTACACTAGGAGTCATAGAATCAGACACCAAAAATATTATTGTAAGTGCTTTTTTCTTGTCTTCTTCTTTTCTTTTTTCAACAATTTGATTTACCTTCTTTGATACATTCTTGTGATTTGTTCTTGTAGATGTAAGTTCGTAATGAACTTCAATTACTTCTTTATCATTTGAGACTATTATAGGATCCATGGAACCATTATTTGAATAAGCTGGTTCAAATGACTTGTGATGTGTCATATCATAACCTCTATTTTCTAACATTTCTATAATTGTCTTTCGACTTGTATTCAAATATGTTGATAAGTGGCGTGTTCTTTGATAGGCAGACATATTCAATATATATACTTTATAAGAAAGTATTATATTCATTTTTTTGTCCTAAGTTTTTATGTTAGTACATTTAATATGGAACAAATTTATCAACAAAAAATAGAAGAATCTATGAATAAAGCTATTCCTAATATTGCATACTATGCCACTATCGGTTTACTAACGGGTTCAATTCTAGAAACGATAATGCCCGAATTTAATGAAGATAAAGACTCAGTCGCATTAATTTTAGAAATTTTTGCACAACTAACATTGATTGTATTTATGTTTATGTTTATAAATTCTAGAGGAGGTGTAAGAAATGGCCTACTTGTTTTTACACTAACACTTGTGGGTACACAACCAACTTTATTCCAAAAAATGAAAGCACTAAAAACGAACGCATCTGGACATAGCAAAAAAGCGACGAAAAAAGATAGTGAAGAAGAGTTTGAATCTACTGAGGATGAAGAAGACGCGGCTACGGAGGCTGAGCCCGCCGAACAGAAGTCCACAGAGCAAAATAAACCTGCAGAATCTGCTACTGCCGCGGCGTCAGTCGTCGAGGAGCCAATACCACCACAACTAACAACTATCGGTCAACAACCAATGCTTAGTCCACCAGAGAATACATCCAGTGCAGGAACAACATCAATTAATTCATTACCATTTCACCCGAACGAATCTGCATTTGGAGGTAGCGCTGCACCATGGTAATTTATATATAAAACCAGTATTATAACGTAAATATACACAGTACCAAAATGAATTTGTCTCTATTTTTTTATATCCGCAGCTCGTGGCTTTCAGGCGACGCTTCAAAGGTTCATTTCACAGTTCTCGAGTCGCGCCTGGGCGACAGCGGCCACGCGGCCAAACAGCCGCAAAAAAATATTTCTAATATTACAAGAGAAAAATATGAAGACATATTAAAAAATCCATTAATAGGACCTTCGGTCAGCGACAGGTAAGACATGAATACAATTTAAAGCCCAGAGCGGGTGCGCCGCTCGAGTCGCTGTTGACGAGTTTTTGCAGATATGGGGGGTGGGGGTCTCACCGGCGCCCAAGGAGGTATTATTGAATTGTCATCTAAAGGCATAGGCGACGACGCGTTCGCGTCGTTCGGCGTTGGCCTGGCAGGCGCAGGCGCCGGTGCCGGTGGCGATGGCTGTGGTGGAGCGGCGTTTTCGTCGCTAGATTTCTTTTTAAACCAACCAAAAAATCCTCCTTTTTTTGTACGAGCACTGCGTCTACGTTTATACAATCTTTTTTTAGTTAATTTTTTATGTTTAGTATTATTGACTTTCTTTGTCATATAATAATTACATATAAAAAAATATACAACTATATTAATGAAGTACAGAATCAGAAGGTTTAAATCCGGAGGTGGAAAGAGCGCCTCGAAACATAGAACAATAGATGAATTAATTAATATTTTTTTAGAATTTTGCAATAAATATGAATATCATTCAATTGGATTGTGGAGAAATAGAAACACAATTGTTCATGAATATAATGATGAAATCCGCAAGGATGTATTTCGTTTATCTGATGCTTTGAATGAATATAATGCATCAGTAGATGATTCCAATAAATATGTAATAAGTTCTTATATGGATGAATCTTTGGAATTAACACCTATTTCATTTCAAACATTGTTCGTAGATAATCACGATGATGTTGGTGCAGCGCTACAGCTCCGCAGCATCGATTTCGATTTAAATGCATTAGGTGTCGATAGAAATGGTAATATTGTAAATCTTCTTGAATATGCTGAAACCTATTTAAAAAGGGAAATTGAAATTAGAGACAAATTAGTGGAAGTAATTCGTAATGTTCATGAAGAAAACATTAATCCAAATGTTCGTCATTGGATTGAAACAGCAAATGATGAGATAATCAATTATGAATGGAAAATAGATGTGCTAAGAGCATTATATGCAATAAAGGATGCAAAATTTAAAGAGTCAAAAAGACAAAAAGAATCTTCTAATTATAAATTAGCAAATATTCCCGATGATATTAGTAATGAATTAGCTAAATTTCAGTTTGGAGGTACAAAACCGCCAATTCCTTTTGGATTTGGGAGTCCTGATGAATCCAGAGCAAAACTAGAACAGCTCAGAAAAGAAGCTGCACAAGCCCAAGAAGAAAAGAAAGAGTATTACCTTACTCCTGATGGACTTTCGCATGCCGAGGCCGAAGGCAAGCGCGACGCAATCAAACAACGAAAAAGAACAACATATTTAAATAGAAGAAGATTGGAGAGAGAGGACATAAGAGCATTAGAAGCAGCAGCGCCGCGCCAAAGCAGCCGCGCCGCGCCAGCAGCCGTCGGCCCGGTGCCGAATCCTCCTACAATACATACGCCTCCGGAGAATCCGCCTCCAGACGTGGACGCCTGTCTGGCGCTGGCACAAAAGACTAATCGTAATGACTGGTACACGTTCTCACCCACTTGCCAAAATCTTAACCGTAAACAGCGTCGGGAACTAGGTCGTAAGCTATCTAAATTACAATCCACATTTAAACAAAATATTGAACGTGAAAAATTAGATAAAGAACGTAAAAAATTAGATAAATTGATAGAAGAATCGAAAGAAAAATATCAATCCGACTTTGAAAATAAAAGAATATTTCCAGGTAGTTTTGGAAAATCTAATATTTTTTATAATGATAGTCCGGGTAATATACCTTCTGGTATAAGAAAGACTAAAAGACATAACACTCCAGAAGATGAAATTAAATTGCTCAGATTATCTAAAGCCTTTGGAGAGCCAGAGCGAAAAATCGAAAAAAAGGGACCATTTACCTATATCTATAAGGGTGCTCCACAAACAAGGGATTCATCTATTTTCGAAAAAGCACTAAAGTCCAGAAAATCTAAGCCTCAAAATGTAGATGAATTAGATAAATTTTATATAGAAGATATGGAATTATATAAAAAAATAAGGGAACAAGAGCGTGAAATAGAAGATAAAGAAGGACTTTTAGACTGGGAGGATGAGGAGAAGGTACAGGAAGAGGACTTTCCCCTCTTGACGTCTGATGACGGCGCCGAAATCCTGGAGGCGTCGATGCGGCGCCGCATGTCGCGGGGTGGCGCAGGCAAGAAGCACAAAAAGCGCATGCCTTACAGGCGTTTTGGAGGTGCATCCGCGGATGGTGATCTTTTAGACGCAGCAGCATCTAAAAATTTAGAAAAAATGAGAGTAGCTATTGAATCTGGTGCTAATGTAAATGTAACAAATCATCGTAGTATTTCCCCTCTTATTAGTGTAGCCAAAGGCTGGGGTGAGCCAAATATAGAAATGGTTGATTTATTATTAACTAATAATGCAGATCCGAATTTACAAGATAGAGGTGGTGAAACAGCACTTCATTGGGCAGCCACAAGAGGATATTTAGAAGTAGTTAAAAAATTATTAGAAAGTGAAAATATTGATATAAATATAACAAATATAGATGAGCGCAATGCTCTTCATAGCATTTTTGATGATGAAGAAGAGAGTTTTGATCCAGATAATGTAGAACGAATTATAAAACTTTTAATAGAAAAAGGGATAAATATAAATGAAACAGATAATAGTGGAAAAACGGCACTTCATTTGGCAGCAGAACAAAATCACGGAGGGGCTGTTGGTATATTATTAAGAGCTGGAGCAGATGAAAATATAAAAACTGATGATTATCATCCTGCTGGACAAACTGCATATGAATTGGCAGAAAACAAGAAAAATAGGGTAGAATTAGACAGAATCAATAGATTAGGAGAAATCATCCCAGGTGGTGATTTAGTGGAAAGGCTCCGCATCACTCAAATAGAGCGCAATAGTGTCCGAGCAGTAATGACCGTCGGCGAGGCGGAGCACCGTTTTGAAATGCCGCGTAATATTCTTGAGGAAGTCGATGACCATGATCTGTGGGCTTATGAACCAGTCGCATTAAATGCTTTTCATGAGTTTCACAGAGAAAAAGCTCAAGCTTATCTTGCAGAAAGGGGTCAAGCAGGTATAACAGCTAGTTATCTTGCTGAAGAAGCTAAGAATGAGGATTCAATATTAAATTCTCTTCCGCATGATTTAGAAAAGAGAATTAGTAAAATGCTTGGTGGCATGTCTACCGAAGAACTTAAGAAAAAAATAAAAAAGGACTTCCCAGAAATACTTAAAGATATGTTTGATGGGAGTATTATTTTGGATGTTAAAATTGAAGATGATAGGGGACCAAATAAAAACCACAATAAATATATAGTTACGGTTTATATTCAAGATCAACCAGACATACCATATGAAAATGCCTTTGTTATAACATCATCAAGCAAACCAGGTAACAAAGGATTTGATGTACATAAAAAGAAAGTAAAAGACTGGCTCCAGGAGGTGATATTGGAAAAAAGACCTGATCTAATAGAACATATGGTCGCCAATCAATATACTACACCCCAACCTCAAAGAAAATCACCAACTCTGAAACAAGACCATTCGACGACTTATCGGACCGGCTCCCCAACCAGCTCACGAACCAATTCTCCAATCAGTCCGTCAACCCGTTCGCCAACCAAATTGAAATGGAACGATAGCAAAAAGGAAGTGGAGGCCAAAAAACAAGAATATATACATGACAATTTCGACGATCTGGTGGCCCTCGTCGACGCCTTGGACATCAATCCTCCGGATAAAGACGACGCCCCGACCAAGGAGTCCAAAGGCGTCGAGGAGTCCAAAGGCGTCGAGGAGTCCAAAGGTGTCGAGGAGTCCGAGGATACAGAAGATGAAAAAGCTTTAGCTGCAGCTAAAAAAAAGCTTGAAGAAGAAGAAAGAGCTGAAATGATAAGGAAGTCAAATGAAAGGGATGAAAATGTACGTCGCAGAATAACGGACAAGAAAAATCTAAAAAAAGAGGCGCAGCGCCTCGCCGACGCCCGGCGTCGAGCGGAGGCTGATGAGCATCGGCGGGAGGCGGAGGAGCGTCGGCGGGAGGCGGAGGAGCTGCGGGAGGCGGAGGAGGCGGAGGCGGAGGTGCAGCGGCGGGCGGATGAGGCGGAGGAGCGGTGGCGGGCGTCGACGCGACGGGCGGAGGCAGAGGAGCGGCGGGAGGCGGCGCGGGCGGCGCGAAGTCGCCGAAGTGCGCTGGAGTATGAGATACGTCTGCGGGAGCGGCAGTTGGCGGAGGAGGCCCGCCGCCTCGAGCAGGCGGCGGAGGCGCTTCGGCAGGCGGAGGCGCAGCTTAAGCAGCGGCAACGCGACGCCGACGACGCGAGGGCGCAGTTTGAGCAGGCGAAGGCGGTGGTGCAGCGGCGGGGGGCGTCTGAGGAGGAGACGCGACAGGCGATGCCGCAGTTTGAGCAGGCGCACGCGCGCCTCTTAAATGTGGTAAATACGATGCAGCAGGCGTTTGCGCAGTTTGACCAGGCGAATGCGCAGTTGCAGCAGGCGGTTGCGCAGTTTGACCAGGCGAAGGCGCGCGTTCAGCGCCTTAAGAACAATGCTCCGCGAGAACGCACACCTAGGGTGGACGGTGGAGCATACAATAAAACTCTAAAAGAAATACAAGAACTGGATGATGAAATATATCATAGAACTGACGGTGGCGGTCAAATATTTTCTTCTAACAAAAAAGACTATGAGCTTGAATTTTTAAATAATGAATTGTCTAAAACAAGAAAAAGATATAATAAATATGGTAAACTGTTGGCAGTTAATAAGTTAATACCCAAAAATGTTGATAATGATATTTGGGATTATGCTATGGAAAAGTATAAATTTTTCAAAAAAAAATATGTTCCACTGCATCGACCACATGGCATATTAAATGATTGGTTGGGTACCTGGATAGATCATGGAACGTTAGAAACAATGGTTAATCTAATAGAATTATTAGAGCTTTTGCAAGACCATATTCATTACGGAGATAGTGATTCTATAGTAGAAATAAGGCAAGCATGCACTGCAGCTATCTCGGAAACCGCGACACCCGAACTCGTATTAATTGCATTATTAAAAAGCCAAATATTTTTTATTGAATATTATTTTTATATTCTAAACCTGCCTCAGGCGCCACTCGTAACAACAAAAATATGTATTAAAAAACTGAATTCAATCTTTACACAAATTTATAAAAAAGAAAACTATGAGTTATCTTTGTATAATACGATTTCCGAAAATCCTTTTATTAGTTATTATGAACAAATAGAAACAGAACACATAATTGAATCTATTAAATTTTATAAGGAAATAGCTATTGAATCATTGAAAATAATTTCTGAATTTTTCGAGGTGCACCACGAGGACGTCTTCGCGCATTTATTAAAAGAAGTAGAAAAAAATGATGAAGAAGGAGAAAAAGAAGACAGAAGAAAAATGTATAAATTAATAAAACGGCGCAAAAATATTCCATCTCATTGGTCAAAACATTATAATAAAAATAAAATTGTTTTACCAGAAGTTATTGAAGACAAAATAGATGAAAACTTATTATAAAAGATTCTCCTGCCCTAGCGCATTGCATGTTGGACCCCCCGCGGGCGGCGCGCCACCGCGCCGAGGCGCCCGAAGCGGGCCTCTGTCACAATATAATTGTCTATTGTTACAAGACTAATAAAGATTCCAACTGAACATATTATAACCATTATTGTTAAAATAACGCGGCGCTGTCTTAAAAAAAACACACTTAATAAAATAAGAACTATAAAGAACAACAGTACGCAACAACGATTAGGCAGCGGGCCCAACCCCCTGCGACGTCGCGGTCGGCGTCGCACGCGGCGACGAGGAATTGTTAATACAGTTTGCCTACAAATTACACAATTATTATTACGTTTTAGTATATGCCATTGTAAAAAACATTCTTCACAAATAGCATGTTTGCATGAATGAATAATGAAAATTAGATTTTTTCCTTCTTCTTCGTCAGAAGTTATGAAGCATACTGGGCAAATTTGAGACATTTCTGTTTAATTACTATTTTTAAGTAAATGAATGTTATATTAAAAACGCTGGGCGCGAAGTATACTAAAATCACCAATTTGCTTTATTTCATATTTATCTCTTATGCAGTGAGTATATATTTCTTCACTGCTTTTAAATTCATATGTAATATTATTCTTAATTAGATGCAATTTGGAATAAAAAAAATCATGCATATATTTCTTAGGTATTATTGAAATATGATCTATTAGTATATAACCAGCCCCATGACTTCCGAAAGGCGGATAATTTGAACAAGTGATTTTGTTTGCATTGTAACTATATATATTTGAGCAGGGTTTAGTGAAACATAAGTCAGGCCTTATAAATATGAAATAATCAAATTCAATATTATTTTCTAATTGTATTTCTTCAATTATTTTACCACATTGTTCTATATTGTAATGAAAATGCAATGCTCTCAATAATTTTTTATCATCATTTAAAAACTCCACATATTTTGTTCTATCTTTTACTTGGCCTATTAATTTAGAATCTTCTATTTCATTTGTATCTAACAGTTTCGAATAAAAAGTGATATTTTTATATTTTTTCTCATAACACTCTATTTCTTGTTTTAATTTCTGTGCATCAATTGGTTCATATTCAAAATCCCAATATTCTTGTCCTTTTGGACCCGGGTCATCGCATTTTAAATAAAACAAAATATGAGTATTTTGTTTATTATTATTTTCGAACAATTTACTTATAATATTCTCATATACAGAATCAAAACAACTTAAAAAAGTTCTCGCATTTCCACACAAAAAATATATTCTATTCATCTACTTAGATTAAATCTAGATTCTTTTTATTTTAAAATCACCTATTTGTATTAGTTGATATGAGTCAAGCGTATGCAAATATAGTGGTTCCGCAGATTTGAAAACATGCTCAGTATTTGTTCTTATTAATCGCATTCTTTCAAAAAAAAACGCATCTTTATACTTCTTTGGAATTATTGCAAGCAGGTCACATCCTGCATAAAGTGGTGTGGCATGTTTTTCATTTGGTGCAAATGGAGCATAACGAGAACATATAACTTTGTTTTTATTGTAATTATCTATATTAGAACAACATTTGCTAAAAAACAGATCTGGTCGTATAAATATAAAAAAATCAAATTCAATATTATTTTTTTTTTGTATTTCCTCTATTATTTTACCACATTGTTCTATATTATAGTTAAAGTGTAATGCTCTCAAAAATATTTTATCTCTTTCAAAACCTTCAACATATTTAGACCTATCTTTTACTTGATTTAATAATTCATTATCACCAATTTCATTTGTATCTAATAATTTTGAATGAAAAGTAATGTTTTTATATTTTTTCTCATAACGCTCTATTTCTTGTTTTAATTTGTTTTTATCAATAAGGTCATATTCAAAATCCCAATATTGAACACCCCTCGGACCAGGATCGTCGCATTTTAAATAAAACAAAATATGAGTATTTTGTTTATTATTATTTTCGAACAATTTACTTATAATATTCTCATATGCAGAATCAAAACAACTTAAAAAAGTTCTCGCATTTCCACATAAAAAATATATCCTATTCATCTACTTAGATTAAATCTAGATTCTTTTTATTTTAAAATCACCTATTTGTATTTAAATTTAATTTTACTATGTGGATACACGAGAAAAAAAAACTGATTTATTTATGTAATCCTAAATGTGGTTCTCAAACTTTATTAGCAGCATTAAAAAGACATGGTTTTATTAATTTTATTGGCGAGCCACGCCTTCGCGCATCATGCCGTGGCCGTGGCCGTGGCCACGGCCGCGCGATAGAAACCGCTATAGAAAAATATAATGGTAATTGGATGCATGCATGCATGAAAACAATAGTAAAATTTATGACAGTTATTGGAAAAAATCCATATGATTATAAATACTTTACTGTAATAAGAGAACCGATAGATAGATTAATAAGTAACTTTAATTATTGTAAATTCGATAAGGATTGGCATGCTTTTTATTGCGGTCCAGGGGAGATAAATACAAAAAACGCACTATTGGATTTTTCAAAAGAATTCAATTATACATATAATGGAAAATATAACTATACAATAAATGATTATTTATCTATTGGATTAGAAAAATCTGCTAATTTATGCACACATCCAATGCCAATAATTGATTATACTGAAATTTTAGATAAACGATTTGATATATCCATATTTAAATTAGAAAATCTGAATGAATTAAAGAAATTTCTTGATAGTTATGATATTTGTTTTGATATTAATTGTAAGCTTAATAGTAGAGAATATGATTCATTTAAAATTAGGAATACAATTACTAAAGAAAATATAGATAATATACGTAATATATATAAATATGAATATACGTATTATTATAAAATTTTTTAATTATCGCGCCGTGCCCCAATGGCACAAAAACAACTTAAAAAGTTCTCGCATTTCCACATAAAAAATATATCCTATTCTCGCCAACCATATAGAATACTACATTCTATATTTTTTGTATAATTACATTCGATTCACAAGCTATTGAATTAACTACTTCGTTATTTCTATAATCATTTAAGAATTTTATTTTTTTTATACCCGAAGCACATAAAATTTTTGTACAATTAATACAAGGATAATGGGTTATATAGGCAATTGAGTCATTACAACTTGCACCGCGTTTGGCACAATCACAAATAGCATTTTGCTCTGCATGTACTGTAGCTTGCTCATGATCATCAACTACAATTGATTTGTGACTACAACCGGGTAAAAATCCATTATATCCTTGAGCAATAATACGATTATCCTTCACCAATAAACATCCAACCTTTAAACGTTCACAAGGAGAACGTTTCGCAGTAACTTGGACAATTTCCTTGAAATATTCGTCCCAGGAAGGTCTTTTTTTATCCATATCAAAAACAAAATATTATTTTTTAATTATCTAATCGCATTACAAAAATGCCAAAAATCATAATCAGAGCACACGCTGCGGCGGCGCGCCAGGCCTATATCTGATTCTGAATCTATTTCACTATAACATATAAGAGGATAACTATGGTAAATCTCTTTGTTATTTAGCCTCAATATTATTAACATATAATGATCAATAGGTGGAAATACATAATTGGGAATTTCTTTTCTTTTATTGAATTCATTCAAAAGTAATTCACAACATTTTTTGCTAATTATATAAGCATGAGCCGTTCTATCACAATCCATATTATTCCAAATTGTATCATAATCATATTTCACCATATTTTCATTTACTTTAACACAATTTTTCATTTTATAATCTTCTGTAAATCGACCTCCAATATATAATATACTATCAAAATCTAAACATTTTAGGGTTTTTAAATGTTCTTTCATTTTTTCTGAAAAATTTTTTGAAAATTTGGCATCGTCTTCAAAAATAACACAATAATCCGAATCTAATTTATTCAAAGCCATTTCCCATAATGATTTATGACTCAAAAAACAACCAACTTCTCCTGATGAAAGTTTTTCAAAATAAGTAGGTGTCTCAATAGATGCACCATCTATTGCAGGAAATATTTTTAAACTTTGTTTATTTAATGGAAACCTTTTAAGAAATGATTCTAATCTATCTTTTCTTCTTTCTAGATTGATTGCATACATTTTATCATTTAAATAAATCTTTTAATGTTATATTTTTTACGTATTTTAAATATAATTTAAAACACTTTAAAGATTGGAATATAATTTGTTGCAAAAAACTTTTATAAAAAAATGAACATAATATTCCTTGTAATTTAATTATAAACATACTTACACTTTCTAGTACTAAACAAAAAATAAAATGTCTTTGGCAAAAGATATTCCAAATGAAATGCTTGACATCGTGTTTGATTATTTGGAAAATACATCATTAAGCAAAACATTTCTTTGTAAAAAGAGAGAAACAAAATTGAATAACACTCTTCGCAAATACATGAAAACATTTATGCCAACAACAGTATATTCTGCAAATTCTATCAAGTATTATAGTAAATTGTATTATAAAGATGAGGCAATTGGTGACCTAATTTATGATAACAGAGCAAATGCTCAAAGAATCACGCGTCTATTCCATGCATCAAGAAAAAAAAAAGTATATGCAGCGCCAAAACAACAATGTTGTGCAAAAACAAATTCTGGAAGACGATGTAAAAAAAAGACTTTCATGTTATTTTGTGAATGTCATAAAAATGCCAAGCCGTATTGGATGTAACGCGCAACAGCCGGCGAGCGTGCGCGCCGCGAGGCGAAAAAAATTTTTTAGTTTTTTAAGTTTTTTTTAAGTTTTTTTAAGTTTTTAAATTTTTATGATTTTGTGGTTACCAGTATTCTTAAAGAATACGATTAAGACTATGTTAGACTTAATTGCTGTAAGCGAGACCGCCCATACCGCTCATGATACGGAGAACATTGTAATTGGTGGCGTATACACGAACCTTGGCGTCACCACCAGCGACTGTGTTCGCTGTAAGAGTGAGTTGAAGAGTCGCGTTATCAATACGAGACATGTTGCATGTTCCAGATGGCTGGTGTTCCTCGGGCTTGAGGCCAAACGAGTAAACATTGATACCAGCCTTAGGAACATTGGTGTGGTGTTGGTAAGGTTGGACAAGATTGAAGTAACGACCCATGCGCTCCGAGAATCTGTCGTGACCATTGAGTTGGAGCTTGGCGATTAAGACAGGATTGACATCATCCTTATCAGTGTAATCGAATCTCTGCATGTTGGTAACAGAGGAATCTCTTTGAACAACCCATACAAGTTCCTTACATGGGTGATTGAAGTTGAGCTTGATCTTGTTGCTGAGGCTCGATACCGATTCATCACCAGTGAATTGAACTTGTTCAATAAGGTATTCGTGCGAGACTTGGGCAAATCTGCGGCGTTCATCAGTGTCAAGGTAGATGTAATCTACGTAAAGCGACGCAGCCGAAAGCGAGGCGGAGACACCCGAGGTGACGATTTCCGAAAGAGCACGGAATTCAATGTTGATCTTTACCTCGTGGTATTGGAGAGCAATAAGAGGAAGGGCAAGTCCAGGGTTGCGGCAAAACCAGAATTCAAGGGGAATGTAAAGGTCCGTTTCCGCTGATTCATCGCCGAGAGCGGCACCGGTCATGAGGCCGTAACCAGCCTTCTTTCCGGCTTCTTGCGAAAGTTCGTTCCAGATGTGCATCCAGTCACCATAGTGTTTGTCGATGCGTTGACCACCGATTTCAACTTCAGCGTACTTGATAAGAGCTTGGCCAAGATTTGCGGCGAAAGACTTGCCCGAAGCCAAAGCAGGTACGGTGACTTGAAGGTAGACCTTGTGCATAAGATCACCATTACGTGAAACAGTACATGTTACACGTTTGCCGAAATCGGCGGAACCATTGAAGGTTTGCTCAATGGCTTCCATTGAGAAATTTGTGTGACGACGGTAAACTACTTTGAAGAAAGTAATTTGCGGGTTACCTGTAAGGTAAATATCTTGGGCACCATAAGCTACAAGTTGCATTAATCCTCCTCCCATTGTATAAATCTATACAAGAAAAAAAATATGGATTTAAAACATTCGATATTCACAAATATTAAAGAATTCTCTATTATTATTATTATTAATAGAAAAATATGTATTGCGATATAGAGTATTACGAGAAATTGTATGCAATTCGTAGGGATATAATAAAAAAATATAATATTAGTACTTTTCATTTGTTAGAAAGTTTAAAAAATACTATTTACACAAATGAAACAAACTGCGAAACTTCTCTTTTAACATTTTTTAATAAGAATTATGTATTCATAGTGATTGGAGAACAATGTATGATTGTACCTAAATTATGTGCAACTAGATGGGGATATTTTGAAGCAATTATAGAAAGATGGAATGAATGCATCTCGCATACCCAAGTGATTGATATTACTACATTACTAATAGACTCAAATATATTAAAGGATGTCTCTTATAAACACTACGCTAAAGATATACTAAAATGCTTATATGAATCAAGAATGTGTCGTATTTATTGTTGGAGCAAAAAACAATCGGAATATTATAAACCATTATTGGATTTATTAATTCCTCCAAAAGATTATTGGGAATATAGTCCTCCAGTTAGCAACTATAATTTTGGATTTTGGAATCCAGCAACAACATTATTTACGCCATCTGCAGTTGAGAATCAAGATGAACTCACGGAACCGAATCCAGAAGAAAATCTACTTAATGACCCAGAAAACCCCCAAACAACCGCCGTGGTCGCCCCAGGCGCCACGACGGATTAATAATTTAAATATACGATAACATTAAGATTATTATGACATTTAATGTGTCTTTTTATGATCAGCGAAGCTCAATAGCTTCGGTGCAACTTGAGGCGTCAGAATTCGACTCTGTACATCAATTAAAATCAAAACTGTGTATTCTTCCATCACCGATAGCGAGTTCACCAGATGATATTTATTTCTGGATTGATGAAAAGAATTCTCCATTCATTAAAAATGGTAAAAACTCAAATTACAAAGGGCATGATATTATTGGTGTAAAAAATATTAATTGCACAACTCGTGCTGAGCTAAAGCTATGTATAACTGACTGTGCTAGTTGGGTAAAAGATTGGAGTCGTATAAAAAGTATTCCTTTATCTTTAGACACTATTAATAACATAAAAAAACATTCAACCAATGTTACAAAAATTGAATCTATTAAAATTCCACCATCAAAACTCAAAGAGAAATTTCACGCTCATACCGCAATTTTGGCTGATATCATTCAAAAAAAAGATACGATAAATTTAGAAAGGTTATTTAATAAATTTCAATTAAACAAAAATATACCCATTTGTAGGTATACAAATTTAGATAAAGTGCAGACAAAAATTTATTCCCCGGCAATAAGTGGTTCAAATTTTAATGAAAAATTCTGGGCAAGATTTCCTTCAGAACCGGGTGTTAAACAAAAACATTTACAATTTAAATTTGAATTTTCAAAATGTACTGTCTATATTTCATTAAATATTGACGGTAACCTTGCAATAGCATGTCATTCTGAGATTGTAAGCTATACAGACGAAGAAAAGTGGAAACAAATATATAAAAATATAGTTAATTGGATTATTGAACCAATCAATAATATTATAGAAAATAGTATCGAAAATTATTCATTTGAAAATCTAAAATACAGAAATATTATAACTTCAATTTATTTGAAAAAAAATGTTAATATCAATACAGATTTACTTGAACAATTCTATTCAAATATTCCATTTTTCACATACGATATAAAAAATGAAAAAAAAAGAATGAAATTTATTAAAATATCTGACTATCAAAATTCAGATAAACGTATTGATATCGCCCGAGAATTATTCGCGCACGGCCTTGAGGAAAATGTCCTGGTAGAACGATTAGGAATTCTATTTATGATATCAGAAAAAGATGCGCGTTCCGTCCTCAGCTCCGCCGCCTCGGTGAGCTCGACGCCGCCAACGCAGCTCGCCGGAAATATATTTCATATATCTTTATCGGATTCCAATAATATTAGAATAATTTATTATGGTAAAAAATTTAATGAAATTGAATACGCTACAAACATAATAAGAAAAATTTTATGGGAAGGCCGCCGTAAGACGTCACAGACGTCGGCCGCAGTCACAAAGGACGAGTCGCTCGCACAGGAAGACGACGAGGAATTAGATGCGTTTCTTGATAGCATTGATAGTAGTGAAGATCTCGTTTTCGAAGATGATGATATTCTGGACGACGACGAGCGCGAGCTCGACGAGCACACCACGCCGACGCCCTCAACACTGGTCGACGAAGAAGTGAGTGAAGACGACGACGACGACCCGACGCCGCCCGCGGCGCTGCCCTCAAAAATTAAAGTAAGTAAAAAAAATAATATAATATTACCCGCTCCTCCACAAAAACGCCAAGATATTGAATTTGATCTACCACCTATTAATTGGGATTTAACAAAAACAAAAGCCCAAAATGTACGTGAATATCGCTCAAAAAGAATTAAGTATTATGACCCAGATTTATATAGTCAAGTTTTCACACTTACTGGCGAAAAAACTAGTTCCGGAAGGGGTTCATCTTTCATAACTTCGTGTTATCCAACTTCAGCACATCCAATTGCATTTAACAATGGTGAACATGAAGAAATTTTAAAAAGATTAGAAGATTACGAGAAAAATGCAGGTTCCGAAATTAAAAGAATTTTGGACTTTAAGGAATATAGAAATATATGGTATTTATCATGCGAATGTATATGTTTAAGATGTATGGTACCTCTAGGAGAAAAAGAACTTTTGGCCAATGAAACGTGCCCTATTTGTAAAAAGAACGATTATACTATTATAAACACTAAGCGCAATCCAGGTAATTTTATTAAATTAGTTCCCCAGGATTTAATTGTCAAAACGCAAAACAATGAAGAACAAGCCGGTGCTTTTCCATGTAGGAGAAAACGTGAACAAAAGAAAAAAACTCTTAAAGCAAAATCTCTTTCAAAAAAGAAATCTACTAAAGACATTTATGTACTTAAAACAACATCATTTCCATTAGCAAAAAACAAATTGGGTGATTTACCTGAAAATATGCATAAAATGTTTCAAAATACTGCACAACTATCATATGGTAGTTTGCCAAAAATAAAAAGTGAATTCTATCTAAGACAAGGTATTTATGATGATTTTAACCAAGCATTGCAAAATTCATTTTTTAAAACAATTGCATGGCTTGCTGATTTATCTGAACAAGAATTTAAAGAATTAATAATAAAAAATTTGTCTGTACCTAAACAATTAATAAGAACATGCTCCGGTCTACTCTTGAATATGTTTTCAGCATCCTGCTCCTGCGACGGCTACACTGAATGGTTAAAAAAATACAATATTTCTGATACACAATTACACAAAAAAGCATTTACTTCATATAAAAATATTGTTAATTTTATTAACGATAAAGATATTAAACATAATCACACTATTTGGTGGCCTATACTCTGTTCACCTGGTGTTATATGGACAAACGGACTCAATTTATACCTTTTTAATATTTCAATATCAAATGATGGTTCATCTAAAGTTCAGTATATATGTCCATATAATGGCGAACCTTATTATTATCATTATGGTGATGGATATGAAAAAACAAAAACAGCATTTATTACTTTTAGATATTCTAATAATTCAATTGTTTATGAACCAATTGTCAAATGCTCTTACAACTCTAAAATAAATACAAAATTGTTCGATAGCAAAGACGTATGGGAATCAGTTGCACCATTAAGAATACATTCTGGAATATCATATCCAAATAAATATATAAATTATTTAAGGAAAAATAATTATATTAAAAATCCATTATCCTATCAACAACTTAAACGTATTCTTAAATTTATTAAAATCAAAATATATGCTCAAATAATTAATGATCTAAACCAAATAAAAGGTGTATTAGTTAATTATAAAAAATATAGCTACTATATTCCCGTATCAATATCATCACTACCCAATGAACCAAAATTACTTATATTAGATAAAATACCATTCGATAATTTACCACCTTTTAATGAAGCAATATCTTTCTATACTTTCTTAAAAAAATATAATATTAAATCGAATCCACTAGAATATACTGTTAATTATAGCAATAATAATATTAACGGACTCGTTTTAGAAACAAATGACATTGTCCCAGTTGCTGAAACACCACCCGGAAGTCATAATATTATTAATCTCAAAAAAAGTAATAAAACAATATATACGCGCGATAGGTTTACAAGTGATGATGACAGAATCAAATACATAAATAAATTTAACAAATTTTGGTCAGAATATGATAAATTTGTAATGAAAATTTCGAAATCTCTCGGAAATCGTGCACCGGACCGCATAAATACAAAAGACCTGGCGAGCATCGCGACGCGCAATGATGTAGAAAAGGAATACTTATCTATACTATTAAAAGAATTTAACTATAATTATTCAAGAAGGGAAGATATATTTACTTCTAGAACTCCTAGTTTTTTGGATTCGCTAAATAATGGTGGTAACGATTCAATAATATTCTATGATAATGAATCAAAAGAACAATACATAAAAAACAAAATAGAACAGGAAAAGTACAAAAAGTATATACCGAATCTCGATATAGATAACAGTAATATTATATTAGATAAATCAGACTATATAACCACAAATTCAGGAACAAATCTGCCAACAAAATGGCAGCATATATTGATAAGAGATTTTAAATATGATAACTTGAATCCGCATGCATGGATTACTAAAATAGCACCTCATAAATTTCATAAAAAACTTATTGAATTTCAAAATAAATATGATTGGTTAAACATCGCCAACTTGCTAAATGTAGGTATTATAATATTTAACATTAACAGTGTTAAAGCTGTCATACCCAAATCAAATAATTACAAATTTTTTATCTTATTCTATAACCATAATAATAAGAATTATCCAATATTCTTAAATAGGTCTAATAAAAATGAAAATAATGCATTTAACATACAATCATCAGAATTATCTACAGAACTCCTAAATATTTTAGGACTTAAAGGCGACTCTGAGGAAGCATCGTCGACGGCGGACATTCAGCCGCCCGCGCAGAAGGCAGAAGCACCGGACGACGACAAGACGCCCGTGCCGCCGCTAGAGTCTGCCGATGCCGCGCCTAAAACATCAATCAAATATTGTAAATTATCAGAAAAATCAAAGAATAGAAAACATTGTGTTGTCACTAATAAAGAAAATGAAAATGATATTGACAATTGTATTTATAATGACAAAACGAAAAGATGTAACACCGTTGCAGAAAAAGCTCCGGTTGCGCCTTTAAAGAATTATTGTAAATTATCCGAAAAAGCAAAAGAAAATAAGAAAAAACATTGTGTTAATACACATATTAAAGAAGAAAACGATACAGAATCATGTCATTATAATGACAAAACAAAAAGATGTAATACCAGAAAACATAAATAATCATCACACGCAGGCCGAAAGTTATAATATTGAATTATATTTGTGAACATTTATTGTTGGTTTATTTGACTTTGTTTTAAAAGCCGAAGGGTCCCATTGACGATCACTTTCACTTCCACCACCTTCACCGTTATAATTTCTACGACTATAATTCCAAACTTCTGGTTTTCCTAATCTAAATGGTGGGTGATTTGATGCTTTATACCAGAATACTTGTTCGTCAATACGATTACTCTGAGCATTGTTATTAATAACAAGACATTCGTAATTTTCTGTACATTGATCCATAATTTGACAAAAAACTTCAAAATTTGGAAACATACCCGCATAACATTCATATAATCTTTTACGATTTTGAACAATATTCTCTCTTAATATAAACACATAGTCTATATTTGTTCTTAAATTTGGTGGTATACCAAGTGCATATTGCATTGTAATAATAAAAAACATCTTGAAATGTCTTCCATTCATAAATAAAGACCGAATATGTTTTGATCGGGTCCAAGAATTATCATATAAACAGTCATCCAATATTAGATACGCACTTGGATTAATTAATGCTGCATTGTGCCCTCCTTTTCTTTTTTTATTAATTAGTCTCTCTTGACGAGTCAATACTCTTTGAATTATATCTTCATTATATTCATTATGAATAAATATTGGAGGAACCATATTTCCATAAAAACAATTAGCAGATTCAGTTGCTGATATTACGGTTCCCACTGGTATCTGGCGATGATACCACAATAAATCTTTTACTAAAAAACTTTTACCAGTATTTCTTTTACCAATCATAACAACAACTTTATCGGGTGCTATCGAAGACATATCGAACTTCTTTAGTTGAAGTTTCATGTACATAGAGAAGGAAAAAAAATGAAGTCATTTAACACTAATTGTATATATAAAAATATAACTATGAAGGGTGAATTGATTCGCAAAAATACTAATTTAATATTGTCTGAAATTATTAATGACAATACAATAACCACTAATTTAGAGAGGGGGGTTTATAACTTTACAATATGGAAATCAAAACAGAGACATGAACCATGTACATGGGACAATATTAATTTTAGTAACATTTATAAGAACAAATTAAAACAAGTATGTGCAAATTTAATTCCGAGTTGTTATGTTAATAATCAAAATCTAATTCATAAAATAAAGAATGGTGAATACCAACCTCATGAGATTGCATTTTTACCACCAAACAAACTTTTTCCAGAAAGGTGGGAAAAGATAGTTCAAGAAAAAAACAAGCGAGATGCAGTTATTTCAGAAATAGATTTTGGGCAAGCCACCGAGCAATTTACCTGTGCGAGATGTAAAGGAACAAAAACAACTTACTATACAATGCAGACAAGAAGCGCAGATGAAGCAGAAACGATATTTATAACATGCCTCCAATGTGGAAGAAGGTGGAGAAAATAAAACAGTCTCAAAATAAAAAATTCATAAGTATAAATAATACTAATGTACGAAATACTATATTCTATTGCTATTTTTAGTATAATATCATATATTTTTTATTCCTGGTATAATCCCAAATTGGTATATGTTCGCTCACGCGTAGATAAACAAATTTACGTTGTTCGTAACTCGGAAGATAAACAACAAGCCGCAGACTTACTTGCAAATGTCAGTAAAAGATTACACAAATTAGTATCAAAAATGTCTGAAAAATACGGAAAATCTCACTCAGGTGTAAATTTGTTAAAACAAAGATTTAAAGGTCATGAAATACGAGAATCTTTACCTAAAGCAAATCAAACAAGTTACAGTCTTAATAAAGGAGAAAAAATCGTTCTTTGTATACGCGCAAGAAATAGAACTCAGACATTGACTGACATAAATACAATTACATTCGTTGCTCTACATGAAATGGCTCATATAATGACTGTGTCAATTGGTCATAAAAAAGAATTTTGGGAAAATTTTCGATTTATATTGGCTCATGCTATTAAATGGAAAATTTATACACCTGTTAACTACAGTGCATCGCCTAAACCATATTGTGGAATAAAAATTACAGATACACCCCTTAAAACAAACGATATTTCAAAATATTTTCAGTCTTAGTCGCTATAAAGGCGACTTTTTTTTTAAATTAGTAATATATGTCAAAATATACTTTAAAACGCCGTGGTCAGCAAGGTGGACAGCGTTCGCGCACACGCACGACGGAACATAATGATAATATATTCTTTTACAACGATACATCTTCATTAGAATGTCCAATAACTTTTGGTATATTTTATGACCCGGTAATTGCTGAAGATGGTCATACATATGAAAAATGGGCAATACTTAAATGGTTTGAAAATAATAACCGTTCACCTAAAACAAACAAACCAATTGGAAATTGTTTGATTTCAAATACAGCGTTAAAAATATTAATTGAACAAATCAAAGAATCACAACCAGACCTTTTTAAATACAGTGACGATTTTCTTAAAAAAGCCAAACTAGCAAAAGACATTAAATTAAATACTCCAAATACTATACGTAATAAACTTTTAAACGCAATTCCGCATGAGACGCCCTCGGCGGCGACGAATGTGGCGTCACCACCACGTGGCATTCGCATAAGACATTCGGATCTCCAAGCAGAACTTGATAAAATCCTTTTCTCTTCACCCGTATATTCTACACACCACCCCGCCTCCGCCGACGCGTAAACTTTTTACATCCAAGTTTTCTACCTATTTTAACAGCCTTTTTACTTATTTTTTTAAAAGAATATGGACGCCGGCGACGTGGACGTCGCCGGGACGCGCGCGTTTCAGCTGTATCGGCCCAAAATTTTGAAGCAATTATTCCTTTACAATCATAATTACCATTTTTATCGCATACTGGATACTTTAATTCATCCGGTTTTAAAAAACATTCCTTTCTAAGAGCCAAACGCTCTTCTTTTTTTTCTGGTTTTACAGAACCCCAACCGATCGCAGACAATGCATCTTTATTATTAACCATTAATAAGTATAAATTTAAAAAAACAATAATCAATTTAAAATGAGAAATTCATTATGAGACCATGCGTGTGTCTTTACCCATGTAGTGCTTGTTGTAAAATTATTCAGTGGTACGACAGTGCAATGTATTTACTATATAATCCAAACGCTTACTTACGAAATTATGTTTTTTTATTCTTATGTGAAGATTGTTTTGTCGACTCAATATTTCAAAGTTTCAGTATTTTTGATAATATGTTTAATAACGGACTAGTAAATGATGATTTTGGTATACCAAATAATTTGGATATAGATCAATTTATTAATAATCCACACTCTAACGAACCAGTTCATGAAGAAACTAGCAAGAAATATTTTTACATTGATGATAATCTAAAAGCCTTGTTAACACAAGATAATACATATCTAAAGAATGTTCACTGGAATCAAGAATCAGAAGAAAATTGGGAAATAGGACATCGATTCAATAATTATAAATATGCATTTTCTTTCTTTATTAACAATTATGAGCCAGAATTAGAGTTCATACCCGTTTTACTTAGAACTATTACAAACAACTATAATATTCCACTTTTATTTGATAAAAAATTTATTGATTATGCAATAGCAAATTCTAAACTTTCAGAAAAAGAAAAATTATACTTCAACAACAAAAAAATACACCAATTGAGAATAGATTATATGAATTTAGAAAGACTAATGCCAAAAGATATTTTTGAATTATTATTACAGTATTAATCATTATCCTGTGGCCATCTGGTTGCGCGAATAAGTATTAACAATAATCCAGCTATAGAAAGATTACACATTATTCCAAACATAGTAAATAATTGAAATATAAATCCTGCTCCACCAGATGTGAAGAGAGCAAACATAATCAAAAGTCTCGCAAACAATTCAATAAGATTTAAAGAATAATATGTAAAAAGTGCAAATATATTATATGATATAATTGAATAATATCCAGTTAAAATTGATACTAATGATATTAAATATCCTAATTCACTAAAATACCATAATAATGCTAATACTGTAATAAAATTGTAAGTATTTGCAAAAATTAGACATATATATACATTTCTACGATTATCTCCATTTGGGACAATACCTTCAACACTGATAGCACTTATACATATTTGAGCGAAGTTTTGATTATCGTTTTGATTATCATTTATCAAAATATTAACGGTACCCATAGGTATTTGCAAAACTTCATCATCATTCGCGTCAACAATTGAAGCCAACGGATGCATACATTAAATTTAATATATCAAATAATACTTATGTGTTAACGGCGCTGTTGCCCTCGGCGACCTTGCAGTGATGGCAAAAAAATGAATATTATTTTTATGTTATGTATTAAATAGAATATAATTAAAATAAACTATATTTACTAATGTCTAAAATTTGGAATAGCGAATTTGTTCAAGCTCTTGATGAATTAGAAGAAATAAATAAAAATAAGGGAGATATCTTTAGAGCAAGAGCATATAAAACAGCCGCTGATGCAATTTTACTTATTACAGAAAATATATATTCTGTTGAACAAATTAAAGATAACCCAGGTATTGGTAAAACTATATATACTAAATTGAAAAGCCTTGAAGATACCGGTAAAATAGACGCAATTGAAAATGAAAAAGGTAATGTTTTACATCAATTATGTAAAATCTATGGTGTTGGTCCAAAAAAAGCAATCGAATTATCAAAAAAGGTTTCATCTATAGAAGAATTAAAAACTAAACCGGAACTGTTAAATAACAAGCAAAAAATTGGTTTAAAATACTTTCACGATATATTAAAACGAATCCCACGTACAGAAATCTATGAATACAATAAAATTATACAACAAATATTGCCAAAGTATTCTAAAGCAGAAATTGTCGGTAGTTTCAGACGAGGTGCCTCTTCATCTGGTGACATTGATATCATATTTACAAGTGTAAATCCAGAAGATTTCGATACATTTCTCGATAATGTATATAATAAAGGTATTATATTAGAATTCCTAAGTCGTGGACAAAAAAAAAGTCTAACGATTGGAAAATTAAGTGGCACAAATGCTGTGCCAAGAAGAATTGATTTTCTATATGCTCCGCCGCCGGAATATCCTTTTGCGATATTATATTTTACCGGTTCTAAAGCATTTAATGTTGTTATGCGTCAGCATGCACTAAATATGGGTTATTCACTCAACGAACATGGTTTTACACCAATGCCTAGAAAAAATACAACATTTAAAACTGAAAAGGATATTTTCGATTTTCTTAAACTTGAATATAAGACGCCGGAACAACGGAAGAGTGGAGTTGATGTTGTTATTCTTAATTCTACACCAGCACCAGCACCAG
>PVBE010216411.1_pt1 | contig 26255 bp, 11 predicted proteins | sample 1631181 | NCBI WGS metagenome assembly PVBE01 (sample SAMN08397723, study PRJNA350692) | Marine metagenome, whole genome shotgun sequencing project. | isolation source: water | place: Pacific Ocean | collected 2012-04 | reverse complement strand
GGCGATCCCTTCGTGTTCGGTCGGGGCGGTGAGGAGGCGGAACGTCTGGTCGAGGCCGGGATCGAGTTCGAGATAGTCCCTGGCATCTCGTCGGCCATCGCAGTACCCGCCTATGCAGGGATCCCTCTGACACATAGACGACATGCCTCCTCCTTCATCTGCCTCACAGGACACGAGGACCCGATAAAGACCGTTCCGTCCATCCGATGGAACGAGTTCACCGACCGTGCCCAGACCCTAGTCATCCTCATGGGCGTGGCGAACCTCTCACACATCGTGCAGAACCTCCTCGATGCGGGTGTCGATGCAGGCACCCCCGCAGCGATCATAGAGGACGGAACGACACATCGTCAGCGGACCGTCAATGCTCCCCTGTGCGAGCTTGTGGAACAAGCTGCCAATGCACGCATCCGACCTCCGGCGGTTATCGTGATCGGTGACGTGGTACCTCTGGGAGAGAGGCTGAGTTGGTTCGTGCCAAGCCCGCTTGCCGGGAAGACCGTCCTCGTAACGAGACCGAAAGCACAGGCCGATACCTTCAGCCGGCTCCTCACCGGTGCTGGTGCGGTCCCCGAGGTCGTGCCGGTCATCGCGGTGGAGGGTCTGGACGATACAAGGGCGATCGAGGAGGAGGTCCTGCGGATCGACCACTACGATTGGGTGCTCTTCACAAGCGTCAACGGAGTCCGTACCTTCCTTGACAGGATGGATGCTTGCGGCGTTTCGCCACAAACGCTCTCCCGGTCCTCCGTCGGGGCCATCGGACCCGTGACCGCAAAAGAGCTGGAGTCACGAGGCGTGACCGTTTCCGTAGTGCCAGAAGTGTTCACATCGAACGGACTCTTGGCCGTGCTGCGCGAAAGGTCACTGGAGGGGAAGAAGGTCCTTATCCCACGGGCAGCCGGGGCCAACCCCGCGCTCCCGGACGGGCTATCCCGGATGGGGGCCGAGGTCCGTGACCTCCCCGTCTACCGGACCGTGGAATGCGACTTCGACGGAGAACGCCTCATCGCGCAACTCGAGTCGGGAGGGCTCCACACCATCACCTTCCTGAGCCCTTCAGCGGTCAAGACGTTCTTCAAGGGCATAGGGAGCCAGGGGACCGAGCTCCTTGCAGGGGGCGCGGCCACCATCGCCTGCATCGGTCCTGTGACCGCTGCGGCGGTCAGGGAACTTGGTATCGAGTCTGATGTTGTAGCGACGACGTCGACCATGGAGGGCCTCGTGGCAGCGCTCGAGAGCCATCTACGAGATACGACCTCTGAGGACGGAGGGGAACGAGTACCATGATGAACGATACAGGAACTCATGTCCCGGAACGTGGGGAACGCTCGAAGAAGTTGTTCGACCTTGCGAAAAGCTATATCCCAGGAGGAGTCAACAGCCCGGTCCGTGCCTTCAGTGGTGTGGGGGGGAATCCGTTCTTCGTGTCACGGGCCACGGGATCGAGGATCCATGATGTCGACGGGAAGGAGTACATCGACTATGTGTGCTCCTGGGGTCCCCTCATCCTCGGCCATGCCCACCCCGAGGTGATGGCGTGCGTGCGGGACCAGACCGAGCGGGGTGTGAGCTATGGTGCACCCACCGAGATGGAGTCCACACTGGCCAGGATGATCGTGGAAGCGCTGCCCGCCGTGGAGCTTGTGCGAATGGTCAACTCCGGCACCGAGGCCACCATGTCCGCGATCCGTCTCGCCCGGGGATTCACGGGCAGGGACATTATCATCAAGTTCGATGGCTGTTACCACGGTCATGTGGACCATCTCCTCATCCAGGCCGGATCAGGCGGACTGACCCTTGGTGTTCCCGACAGCAAGGGCGTGCCTGCTGACTTTGCGAGGAACACCATCTCGCTCCCATATAACGACCTTCTCGCTGTTGACACCGTCGTGAAGAACCACCGTGGCAGGATCGCGTGCATCATCCTCGAGCCCGTGTGCGGGAACATGGGTGTCGTACCGCCACGTGAGGGATTCCTGGAGGGTCTACGGGAGATCTGCGACCGCGAGGACATCCTGCTCGTGTTCGACGAGGTGATCACAGGGTTCCGGGTCGGGTACAACGGAGCGCAGGGCCGGTTCGGCGTTGTCCCGGACCTAACTTGTCTAGGAAAGGTCATCGGCGGGGGATTCCCCGTAGGGGCCTACGGAGGAAGGAGGGACATAATGGAACAGGTCGCACCCATCGGTAAGGTCTACCAAGCAGGGACTCTCTCGGGGAATCCCGTTGCGATGCGCGCAGGTATCAAGACCCTCGAGGTCCTTGGACGTGAAGGTGTGTACGATCGTCTCGAGCGGGCATCGTCCACTCTCGACAAGGGTCTGACAGCTGCTGCCGAAGAACATGGCGTGGATGTCTTCCCCACCAGAGTAGGGTCCATGTTCTCGATGTTCTTCACAACAACGGAGGTCCGGGACCATGCAACTGCCAAAGGATCGGACACGGCACGGTACGCAAGGTTCTTCTGGGCGCTCCAGTCCGCAGGTGTCAACCTCGCACCATCACAGTTCGAGTCCGGGTTCGTCTCCACTGCACATTCGGACCATGACATCGAGGAGACTATCGCCATCGCCGACCGCGCTTTCGGGAGCATGGTGAGTGGAGGGGGTGGGTGAACATGCCAATTTTGTATTATAACGAGAACGTGATCTTTACCAAGGGGGGATCGTCCTGTCCGGCTTCCCGGTGATACGACCCCGGAGGCTCCGCCGCTCGGAGGCCATCCGGAGGATGATGCGGGAGACGCAGCTGAGCGTCAACGACCTGGTCGCACCCTTGTTCGTGCGGGAGGGCATCACCGAGAAGAGCGAGATCCCCTCGATGCCGGGCGTCTTCCACGTCCCATACGAGGGCGTAGTGGAAGAGGCCCGGTCCGTGGTGGACCTCGGAATCCCTGCGGTGCTCCTCTTCGGCATCCCCCTGAAAAAGGACCCAAATGCGTCCTCTGCCTCGTCTTCGGAGGGTGTAGTGCAGCAGGCCGTTACCGCACTCAAGGAGGCCTACGGCGACAGACTGGTGGTCATCACCGATGTGTGCCTCTGCCAGTACACTACATCGGGTCACTGCGGCGTGGTCTCGGACGGCAGCGTGCTCAACGATCCCTCTCTCGACCTGCTTACCAAGGTCGCACGGTCCCACGCAGAGGCGGGAGCTGACATGGTGGCGCCGTCGGACATGATGGACGGGCGGGTGGGTGCCATCAGGACCGCGCTCGACGGTGCAGGGTACGAGCACATCGGTATCATGTCCTATGCTGCCAAGTTCGCGTCCTCCTTCTACGGTCCCTTTCGCGAGGCGGCGTACTCGACTCCCCAATTCGGGGATCGACGAAGCTACCAGATGGACCCTGCTAACGGGGAGGAGGCTTTGCGGGAGGTGGCCCTGGACATCGACGAGGGCGCCGATATCGTCATGGTCAAACCGGCCCTACCGTACCTGGACATCATCCGGCGGGTGAAGGAACGGTTCGGTCATCCAACCGCAGCGTACAATGTCAGCGGCGAGTACTCCATGGTGAAGGCCGCGGCCAGATCCGGGTGGCTGGACGAGAGGGCGACGGCCATGGAGGTGCTGACCAGCATCAAGCGGGCCGGAGCGGACCTCATCATCACCTACTTCGCAAAAGACGCTGCGCGATGGCTCAAGGAAGTGTGACAATAGATGTTTCAATCTGACATACGATGCAGGGGGCACTGAAATGGAGATAGAAACCGACGACCTCATGCGGTTCATGGACAGATATTCTCTGGGAAGAGACCGGGGGCTCGGCTCCCATCAGTTCCTCAGGATAAAGGTCCCGGCCGGGACATTGACATCTGAACAGCTCCGCGCCATCGCCCAGATGTCCGACGACTACGGCCGCGGCTATACGGAGATCACGGATCGACAGGACATACAGCTCCACTGGATAGAGGGTGAGCATGCGCCGAAGGCCTTTGCCCGGATGGAGAAGCTCGGATTCACCACCGACAAATGCGGCCAGGCCTTTCCGGGGGCGCGGTACGGCGATGTTCGGAACATCGTCGTGTGCCCGGTAGCAGGCGTCGACAGGGACGAGCTCATCGACGTCCGGCCGCTGGCCAAGAAGATGAACGATTTCTTCATCGGCAACCGGGACTTCCTCGACATGCCCAAGAAGTTCAAGATCTCGATCACGGGGTGTGATATCAGGTGCACCAAGCCCGAGGTCCAGGACATAGGGCTGTTCGCCGTGGAGCATGAGGGTGAGGTTGGATTCGCTGCCCTCATCGGTGGAGGGGTCGGGGCGACGCAGCCGGGGCCGAGGCTCGCCGAGCCGCTGGGCGCGTTCATCAAGCCCTCCGATGTCTTCGACGTCACCCGGGCCATGGCCGAGATCCACCGGGACCACGGCAACCGCGAGAGCAAGGCGAAGGCGCGGTTCAAGTACCTGGTCGCGAACTGGGGCGTCCAGCAGGTGAGGGAGAAGCTCGAAGAAAAGCTGGGCAGGAAGCTGGAGCCGCTCGAGGTCCGCCCGAGGATAAGCGGCGAAGAGCACAGCGGGATCCAGGAACAGAAGGACGGAAACTACTTCATCACCATCCCGCTGATCGGGGGGATCCTTTCCAGCGAGCGCATGCGGCGCGTGTCCGACATCGTCGACGAGTTCGGGAGCGGCGAGGTTCGGAACACCACGTTCCAGAACATGATCCTCGTGAACATCCCCCAGGACGGGCTGGAGGACGCCCTGAAGCAGCTTGGGGACATAGACCTGCCAGTTCGGGGCCCGCCGCTCCGATGGACGGCAATCGGCTGCGCGGCCGACTTCTGTGGAAAAGCCGCAGAACCCTATCCAAAGCAGATGGCGAGGGGGATCGTCGAGCATCTAGAGCGTCGCTTTGGCACGGCTCTCGATGACCTGAAGCTGAGGCTGTACGTGTCCGGGTGCCCGAACGATTGTTGCTTGCGGACGACTGGGGACATAGGCCTGATGGGCATTCCGGTGAGCGCGAGCGAGGCCAGGGAGTTATACCACATCTACCTCGGCGGCAGGCTTGGAGAGAAGGCGCAGCTCAGCAAGCTCGTGGCGAAGAAGGTGGACCCGGAGCACGTGAGGGACGTGATCGAGAGGCTCGTGGACTACTGTCTGAAGGAGGGTTTTGCGGACTTCGCAGAGTTCTGCGCATCACATTCAGCAGAGGAACTGGGATCGATGGTACAACTAGAGGTGAAATAGGATGACATCACATGGAAAGCTCGGTCTTGAGGAACTTGAAAAGGGGCGGTACGCACTGGATGCGTTGGGATACTCCTGCCCCTACCCTGAGGTCCTTGTGAGGAGGGCCTTGAAGACGCTCTCCTCCGGGGATGTGCTCGAGGTGGTTACCGACAACGTACCGTCCTTCGAGACCATCCTCAGCGCCGCTGATAAGCTCGGGTGCACGGTGCTCGAGACCACCGACGTGGACAAGACCTCCCGAAAAATAATCATCAAGAAGGGCTAGGTGCCGCTCTCTATACCAAGGAGGTGTATGTATGACAGGACCGAACGATCAGCTCAGGGTCTACGATAGCATAGAGGGCCTCATCTCGAACCCGGAGAATCCGACACCGATGGTACGGGTGAACGAGGGTATCAATCCACATCCTGGCTTTCCGATTTACCTCAAGCTGGAGCGGTACAATCCCTTCGGTTCCGTCAAGGACAGGATCGCCTTATCGATGTTGGAGCATGCCGGGATCAAGAAAGGCCAGTCCTTGATCGAGCCCTCCTCAGGTAATACCGGCATCGCCTTGGCATCGTTGGCGAACGCCAGGGGCATCCCCGTCGAGATCGCCGTACCTGATCGGATCCCGGAGGAGAAGAAGAAGCTGTTGAGACTCCTGGGCGTCGAGCTCTGGGAGGCGGACGACGGCCTGTGTCCGTTGTTCCCGAACGAGGGAGCACGGGGCTTGGCAAAGAGCATCGCTGAGAGCCCACGGAACGAGGGCTCGTATGTCTACCCGAACCAGTATGAGAACGAACTGAACGTTCGAGCGCACTACGAGACGACGGGTCCGGAGATCTGGCGACAGACACGAGGCAAGATCGATTATTTCTTCGCTGCGTTCGGGACGTGTGGGACGATAACTGGTGTGAGCAAGTATCTAAAGGAGAAGAAACCCGATATCAAAGTGATAGGGATCGAGCCGGAAACGGCAGAGCACAACCTGCCTGGGATGAAGAGGATAACGGGTCTGAGGGATGACCTTGTCCCGAAGATACTTGACATGTCGCTTATTGACGAGGTCATCTCGGTCTCGGACGAGGACGCCTACAGGACCGGAATCCTTTTAGCAAGGAAGGGGGGCCTTCTCGTGGGACCCACAACGGGTGCGATTCTGTTCGCCGCGCTGCAGTGCGCAAAGGAGCAGAAGGGGTTGGCGGTAGCCATCTCCCCGGACGACATCTACAAGTACATCAATACTTACATCAAATTCATTGACGGACAAACTTAGGGGGCAACAGTATACTTGGGTACAGAGCTTGATGAATATGTGCTTTCGTACCTCTCCCAGGGCTATGACGGCGATCAGATCCGCGAGTATCTGCTCTCCCAAGAGTACGCTCCCGAGGACGTCGAGGACGCACTCGACCGGGCCTTGATGACGTCACCCCCGGCCGAGGTGGCCGCGGATAGCCCCTTGGCGGGCCGCCGGCTGGACATAGCCATGCTGGGTCTCATCCTGCTCTTCATCACGGCCGTCCTCGTCTTCCTGTTCTGGGGAGCGAACGATATCCCGGCGGAGGTCATTGACCATCTCTCACAGAGATACGCTTCCTCGGACTCCGAGCTCATGACATCCGCCCACGCAGGCCCATTGAGCACCTACCTTGTAAGGGCCGACACGATCGGCCTGGTGCGGATCCGGACTACAGATGGTCGCATCGACAGCTCGGAGGTGGTCCAATGCACGGACCCGTCGGAAATCCGGTCATGCACTCCCATCAAGGCGGAGCCAACACCCGGGCGAACGCCGTCGCCCTCAGCCACCACCGTGGCTCCTTCCCCCGGTAGCGCTACAGGGACCGATGGAAGGGATAGGTTTCAAGCGCTGATGACGGCGCTGAAGGAGGCCTACCCGCTAGTGGAAGACATCGAGGTCGTCACCTCTGTTCTGGACGGCTCATCCACCATCTATATCGTTCGGACCGGCACGGGTATATTGGTACGTGTGTGGGTGAGTGCGGGCGATATCGAACGCTCGGAAGCGGTGGAATGCACGGACCTCAAGGATGCCAACACATGTACCCCCTTCGGATTTGTACCGACGCCTGAGCCGACACCTGCACCCACTCCCGTCCCGACGCCATCACCAACGCCCGCTCCATCCACCACCACCGGCCCCACACCAGCTCTGACGCCAGTTCCAACTCCCATCCCAACGCCCCTTCCAACCATCGAGGAGGTCAAACAGGTGGACCTGAAAGAGGTGTACCCGCTGGCCGAGCGTTTTGAAGGGCTTGGGGAGCACAAGCTCGTCTCCGACGAGCCTGTGTATCCCGGCGACAGGGGACGAGTACGTCAGGTATACGCGGGCTACTCTGGCGGGGAGGTCGCAGGGTACGCGCTCCTCATGGAAGCCAGTGGATACCACGGATCGATAAAGATGCTTGTGGGCATGGATGTCTCAGCTGGCGTTCCTGCAACCGTGACCGGCATCAAGATCCTCGAGCAGCATGAGACCCCGGGCATCGGTGCACGGATCCTGGAGGCTGCCTTCTCCAGCCAGTTCACCGGTGCGTCGTCACCCGTCGCGAATAATGATTTCGACACCATAACCGGCGCGACGATCTCCTCGGACACCGTCATCGCCCAGGTCGTGGAGGCGGTCAACCAGCTCGAGGCCGCGAGGTGAACTGCAAGGCAATCCCTTGGCGATATGTGATCTCGATATCACATCCATCTAGGAACCGGGAACCGTGTCTATATACCCGTTCTCGGAGTGTTGCACCATCGACCACGATGTTCAAGTCATTCCGGTTCACGGCGATCATCCTACGAACGGCGGGGCCGACCCGGTTCTCCTTATGAGGGTGCAAACACCGCGGGTAGGAAATAATAAAAATAACAATTGTTATTTTGGAGGAGTTCTGAGGGGAGGACCATGTTGCTTCCATGTGAGCTCACAATAAGGTGTCTCCTCCCACCTATCCGCAGAGGGATCGCCAAGGAGCTCGAACGTCTCGGCCTATCCCAAAGGGAAATCGCGAAACTCTTGGGTTTCACCCAACCAGCGGTCTCCCATTACCTGAAGGATAAGCGAGGAGGGGTGCTGAAGCTCTCTAAGAATGGGACCGACAAGGTGAAGGCGCTCGCACGCGAGATGTACGATGGTCTGGAGAGGCCCCTATTCCTTATGAGAGTGTGCGAGATCTGCAAGCATGAGATGCAGGATAGAATCCTGTGTGACATCCATCGCAGCCTTGAGGATGTCCCTGAGACTTGCGACTTCTGTACACGGGACTGAGGTTCTGTATGTCTCGGAGCTAGGGACACGTCTTCGTAGAAAACGGCATCTATATTCGTAGATGGAGTCTGAAGGTAGTAGCCTTAACTCGAATCATCTAAAGCTCTGCTGATACGGCAGGCAGGTCAACGGTCATCCCTGAACTATGGCCCTGAGAACTGGATAATCATCGTCTCTTTTCTGCCAAACCTTCTCGAAGTCCCAGGTGTCCAGAGGTGGATTCTTCGGATCGTAGAACTTCGCCTTGTCTTCAACCGGCTCGGCGTTCTCATTGCCCAGGTACTGCCCCTGGCAGTAGAACTGGCCCTTGAATCCCTCTTTCTCCTTCCACGTGCAGCCCTCGGGCGTGCATGCGGATTCCTGGAATAGCATCATGCAGTCGGACGTAAAACCTCCGCCCGGGTTCCCGGCATGGTCGTACCAGTGGTTGTTCTCCAGCCGTCCATATATCATGGACGTGATCCCCACGAATCCACCCACAGGCGCTGCGCCCTTCACGCTGCCTGTTGAAAACGAATTGGTGATGGTACCGTACCCGGAACCCACGAGCCCCCCGGTGACGTTGATACCGGCCACGCCGCCGGTAGCATAGGAGTTGAGTATCACTCCCTGTTCCGGGATGTTGATGCCCACCAGCCCGCCTACCGCTTCGGTGCCGCTCACAACGCCGGTGGCGTAGCAGTTCTCGATGTCACCCAGGTTGTCGCCCATGAGCCCACCCACGTTGTCGGCCCCTGTGACCTTCCCTGTCGCGTATGAACCGGTGACGATCCCGCCGTCGCTGAAGCTCACAAGACCCCCCACGAACGTGTCGTTCCCGGTGACGCTACCCGTGGCGTACGAGTCCTTGATGGTACCGGTGCTGGCCAGGCTGGCAACGAGCCCTCCCACCCAGCGTTCACCGATGACGTCCCCGGTCGCATAGGACCCTTCGATGAGGTCCTGATTTGCTCCGACCAGCCCGCCGGTCGTGAAACGACCCTTCACGTTCCCGGTAGCGTAGCAGTCGATTATCTCGGCGCCCCAGTTACGTCCGACCAGTCCCCCGGTCTCGCCCTTGAAGGCGAGGGCTCCTTCGCTCACGACGCTGGCCGTGGAGTGCGAGCCCTTGATCGTGCCCTCATAGACACCCCCGGCCAATCCCCCCACGTAATCGTCGCCGATCACGCTCCCGCTCGAGGAGGATCCGTCGATGTACTCGCCCCTGAAGTGACCGACAAGGCCTGCAATGCTCGTGCTACCGGACACGTCCACGTCAGCCTCACAGTCCTTTATCTTGCTCCTGATACCATCGCCCACCAGGCCACCGACGTGCTCATCCCCGGACACACTACCGCTAACGGACGTGCCTTCAATGACGCTCCCATCGTCCTTGCCGCTCAAACCCCCCACGTACTTGGTCCCGGTCACGTCGACGCCCTCCAGCCGGAGATCGGTGATGGTGGCGCGTTGGGTCTGCCCGAAGAGGCCGATGTACTCTTCTGGTCGGTTTATGTACAGACCCGATATCGTTTGTCCCCGGCCGTTGAAGCTGCCCCTGTAGTTGCTGAGGGGAACGAACCCCAGTCCACCGTTCCAGATCCTCGTCCCCGAGCAATCTATGTCCATGGCGAGGAAATAGTCGCCGTCAAGGTCGTTCTCTATGGCCTGTAATGTCATGCAGTCGATGATGGGAAGGCCTATCCCTAGAGGAAGCCCGAGGCCGGGATCCTCGGTCGGTGTTGGTCCCTCCGTAGGTGATGGTCCATCCGAAGGTACCGGTGTACCGGTCGGCCCGGGTCCTCCGGTCGGTGTCGCTTCCCCGACAGGTCCTGGTTTCCCGCTGACATCCGGCTCACCTCCGGCAGTACCTGTGCCATTGCCTGGGGATCCCCCTGTGCCCGTCCCGGCCCCCACACCCTGGCTGTCCATTAGGAAGTAGCCTCCGGCGACGAGGACCACGAGCACGAGCGCGAGCCCAAGCCACATCCCGCTACCGGATGACGACTCTTGTGGCTCCTCGGGTGGCTCTGGCTGCTGGGCCGGATATGGCTGCTGGGCCGGATAGGCCTGCTGGCCATCATACTGCGGCGCCTGTGCCTGATAGCCTTGCCCCGGCTGGTAGCCCTGCTGGGCGCCATAGGCCGCCTGCTGTTGATACTGCTGATTGTACTGACCGTAGGCGTACTGAGGAGTGTCCTGTCGGTACTGGTAGTAATAGGACTGGTCCTGAGCCATCTCCCTATACGGTAGATAATTTCACTATAGATAAACCTTCAGTAAAAGAACCGCGGACACCGGATGCTTGTTTACGGGCCCCCCAGATGACCTGCCGGCCCAAGCTTTAATAATCGTCAAGCACAGAAATCTTCCCATGAGTAGTGGGAGGTATATCCGGCCTGTGGTCGTCCTCTTGTTGCTCATTGCCCTTGCCGCGGCCGACGTCTGGGAGACGGACGACAAGGAGAGCTTCGATGAGGGCACCTACTCAAGCACCCTGTGGAGCACCGATCACGTCCAGCTCACCTCGGGGGGATCCGGCACCTACACATCCAAGGTGTTCGACGCCCAGACAGACTCCCAGTGGCAGTCCATCGCGTGGGAGCGGGGCGCGCCGTACGACAAGCCGTTCCCCGACAACAGGGGGATCGAGACCATGCGCGGTGGTGCCGACATGACCGGGAACGTGCTCCTCCTCCACCTGGACGAAACGGGGGGCGCGCCCCAGGACGCCTCGGGCCAGGGGAACCACGGTACCGCTTCCGGCGGTCCCACGTACGAGGCCGAGGGCCGGTTCGGCACGGGCATCCAGTTCGGCGGATGGGACGACGTGGTCACCATCGCGGACGCTGCTAGCCTGGACATCACCGATGCCATTACGATCGAAGCATTTGTGAAGCTCGGACCGGAATGGGAGCATCCCGATTCAGTTGCGGGCGGCCTTGAGTTCGACACGAGCGCAGGCTCTTGGGCGGACATCATCCACGTGGACGGCGACGTGTATGCCATCGCCTATCGCGGCGCCTCCGCGGACAAGGGGTACGTGAAGACCGTGTCCATTGCAGATGACGGGCCGATCGGGAACAAGGCACTTGGTACCAAGGAGTTCGATGGCCACGGCGACCAGCCCGTCCTCATTCATGTGACTGGCGACATATATGCCATCGCGTTCAGCAAGTTCGACAACCAGGACGGGAAGATCAAGACAGTGTCCATCAGCCCTACGGGGACCATTGGTTCCAAGGTCCTTGGTGACCTGAAGTTCGCCGACACCGGTCTGGACCCTGATATCGTGCATGTCAAAGGCACCGTGTACGCCGTGGTCTACCGAACGGACAACGACGCAGGAGTGCTCGAGACCGTGACCATCTCTGCAGATGGCACAGGAGTGGCCAAGACCGGCTCCTCCCTGGAGTTCGACGGAACGAAGGGATACGAGCCGCGCATCAGCCATGTGGACGGCACCGTGTTCGCCATCGTCTATCGGGGGGACAACGACTGCGGGTATCTCAAGACCGTGTCCATCGACAAAAAAGGGACCATCGGCGCGGTCATCGACACGCTCTCGATCAACACAGATGCCGAGGGCACATGCTACAAGGTCTATGAGCCTGTGATCGTCAACGTGGCGGGGAACGTGTTCGCTATCGCCTACCGGGGGGACAGCGACCACGGAGAGATCAGGACCGTGTCCATCGCCGACAACGGCCAGATCGGGGACGAGACCCTTGCCCTTCTGCAGTTCGCCTCCGATTCCCAGAAAGGGTACGAGCCTGACATCGTCCACATCGATCACGACCTGTTCGCCCTCGTCTACTCCAATCACAACACGTATGGAGTGGTGAAGATGGTATCCATCGGCGAGGACGGGACGAGCGGGCTTGCCGTCATCAATTCCAATCAGTTCGAGGGCACATTCGCACGAAGACCGGTCATCGTCCCGGTCACCGACACCGTGTTCGCCATCGCCTACCGCGGCCCGAACGACGACGGGTTCCTGCAGACCGTGTGGTTGGCCCCGGACCGTGGTATCGTCAAGCCCGGGGCCTACGCGCTCACCATCGACTCCGATTCGGTCGTCGGCAGGATCAACCGACAGAAGATATCGACCACGCTGTCGTCCGGATGGTACCACGTGGCGCTCACCTATGACCGGACCGCTCCCGCGGGCGCTCAGCAGAAGATATACGTCAACGGCCAGATGCAGAAGTCTAAAGAGCTCACTGGGGCCATCGTCACCAACTCGTACGACCTCTTCGTGGGCAGGTACGATACCAACACGTTCGACGAGGTGGCCATCTACGACAGGGCGCTCTCCGCCGCCGAGATCCAGGACCACTACGCACGGGGCTTCCTAGAGCTCACGCCAAAGGTGCGGAGCTGCGATGATCCCTCGTGCACGGGCGAGGAGTTCACGACCATCGCCATTACCTCGCCCCAGGCCCCGGGTGTTGCTGACAACCGGTACTTCCAGTACAGGTTCGATCTGTCCACTCCCCATACCAGCTCTCCCGATCTGTACGGTGTCACCGTCACATACCTGCAAGGGACCATGTGCGGTGATGGCTCCTGTGATGACGGAACGGGCGAGGACCACGCCTCCTGTCCCCAGGACTGCTGCGAGGCCGACGGGACGGCCGAGGGCGACACGGAGTGCCATGCCGAGTGCAACGGCCAGAACGGAGCGAGCGTGTCCACCCAGTGCGACGGACTCGATGTGGGCGGTGGCGCCATCTGCTCCGCGACGGAGGGGACCTGCTCGTCCACCTGCGGCTACACCGCCTGCCCCGGGTGCAGCGACTGCTCCGGTGGTGCGTGCACCGCGGACGACTCCAGCGAGTGCGAGGGCAGTGCCAACTCCTGCTCCTGCGTGGGCGGTACGTGCGTCACCTGCAGCGGGGGCGAGTTCTGCGCCACGGTGCCCCCCCAGTGCACCGCGTGCCCCGCGGTCTGCGACGCCATCTGCCTGTCGTCCGAGTGTTTCGGGACGGACCCGGACTGCAACGAGGCCGGAGAGGCGGCCCTCGTCTGCTGCGGCAACGGGAAGTGCGAGGCGGGCGAGGACTGCGGCACTTGCCTCCTTGACTGCCCCTGCCAGGCCGGCTACCAGTGCATCGGGGGCTCCTGCCTCCTCCGCGACGGCCAAACCTGCACCGACGGCGGGCAGTGCGCCAGCGGGCTGTGCATCGACAAGACCGGTGCCGGTGGCCAGTGCGGCGCCTGCCACCCTGGTGAGGACAACGGCAATCCTGCCACCGACAACATGGGCCAGAGCGGCGTGTGCTGCGTGGGCCAGCTGTGCGCCGACGTGTGCCGGGACAGCGACGGTGACAGCCTCGTTGACACTTGCAGCTCCTGTGCGGGGATGGAGACGGGCCGGTTGTGCTACACGGGGGACGGCGAGGGTGCCTGCTGCAACGACCTGTGCTACGTGACCAAGCTCCCCAACGGCGCCGACTGTGCGAAGGGCTGCGAGTGCGCGGCCGGATTCTGCGACAGCAACACCAACACCTGCACGGACCTGGCAGGGGAAGGCGCAGCATGCGCTTCGGACACCGATTGCCAGGACGGACTGTCGTGCATCGACACCGACGGCACGGGCGGGCTGGACACCTGTTCCACCTGCTCCAACCATGCTACAAAGCAGTGCCAGGAAGGCATCCAGGCCGGGTACTGCTGTGGTGGAGAGTGCGCGGGCATGCTCATCTTCGACTGGACGCCAGGGGTCGCCTGCGGGGAGGCCCCGTGCGACGGTATAGTGGCGTGCGCGACCGGAAGCTGGCAGTGCAGCTCCGCGGGACGTGCGGCCTGTTCCCAGGACAAGTCGTCCACCTGCAGCCTGACGGGTGTGTTCAACGCTGCCCAGGCGAAGTTGTGCGCCCCCTACCGGTGCGACGATGCCTCGGGAGAGTGCCTCACCGGGTGCGTATCCAACGAGCAATGCCTAGCGCCCGCAGCCTGCATCGACGTGGACGGCGACAGAGCGCCCGACAGCTGCAGTGGATGCGTCGAGCACGAGGCATCTGTGTGCGACCTGGACGGTGCGACGGGATTCTGCTGCGGTGACTCTTGCCAAGGCATGCCGCTGCCCGCATGGACGCCCAGCAACGCGTGCGGCGCGGGCAACTGCACCGGGGCGGTGACCTGTAGGGACGGCTCCTGGGCCTGTGACTCCCTGGACGATCCTGTATGCTCCGATGACCTCGCCCGCCGGGGCCAGTGCTCGACCACCGGGACCTTCGAGAGCAGGGGCGACTGCTCGCCCTACCGTTGCGATCCGTCCGCTGGCCAGTGCCGGGAGGGCTGCACGTCGAGCGGCGATTGCCAGGATCTCTTCCCTTGCCTCGATACGGACGGTATCGGCGGCCTCGACCGCTGCGCTTCGTGCGCCGCCTTCGGCGCCGCCGCTTGTGAGCACGGGTCCACGGCAGGGTACTGTTGCGGGACCGGGTGCCAGTCGATGCCCGACCTCCTATGGACGCCACGCGGGGCGTGCGGGACCGAACCGTGCCCCGGGGGCCTCGTTGCATGCCAGAGCAACGAATGGCAGTGCGACATCGCCGGCAGTGACGTGTGCAACGACGAGCGGACCATGACCTCCACGTGCACCGGTCTCGGCGCGTTTGACGGGACGACGGCGCAGGAGTGCGGCGACTACGTTTGTGATGGCACCGTGGGCACGTGCATGAGCGGTTGCTCGTCCGAGACCCATTGCGCCTCCCAGTGCTGCGTAGCGGGAGCATGCGTCCCGATCCAGACCAAGGGCGCGGGCGATCTGTGCACAAAGGACTGCGAGTGCGGCGGGGAACTGGTGTGCGATCCCGGTTCCGGGACATGCAGTCAGGCAGTCACTTGCCCCAACGGCCAGGTGGACAACTGCGGTGAGGCGGCCCCTATGTGCGTGGACGATCCCAACAAGGACTGGCTGTGCAAGGGCTCGTGCGAGCCCGACCACGCACCCTGCGTAACCGCCTCGGGGAGCGGGTTCTGCTGCAGTGGCCAGTGCGTGGCACCGCCACCGGGATTCGAGCCCGGGAAAGCGTGCGGCAGCGCGGGATGTGCGGGTGAAGTGCGGTGCGCCCAGGACACAGCCCAGCTGGCGTGCTCTTCCCTGGCCCAGGCCTGCTGCTCCGGGAACGCGCCCGGTGCGTGCTCCGAGGTGGGCGAATGCAGCGCCACTGCGCCCGGGTGCGCCGACGAGTGCGGCGGGACGGACGGACGCACCTACCTCAACAGCACCTGCAGCGCTGGCGTCTGTAACGTGACGGAGTCGTCCTGCGGCGATCTGGACCTCCAGTGCAACAGCGAGCGCGGGTGCGTGTCCTGCCTCGAGGACGGCCATTGTGAGGACACCTGCCAGCGCTACTCCTTCCTCGACTATTCCTGTAGCGACATGCGGTGCGAGATCCAGGTAGAGAACATCCACGACTGTTCCGCCACCGGTATCAACCAGGTATGCCAGCTCCCGTCCGGCTGCCTCTCCTGCATCTCCAACGAGCAGTGCCAGTCGCAGTACGGACCCAACTATGCTTGCGACATCGAGGGCCTCTTCTGCAAGGTGGCCTCCTGCTTCCGTAACGAGAACTGTCGCTACTCCTGCGAGCACAACGTGTTCAGCGGGCAGGGATGCGACAACTACGTGTGCAAGGAGCGTCCTTCGACCAACTGCACGGAGTCGGGCGCCGTGTGCTCCCGGGAGGGATGCGTCGGATGTACAGCAGATATCAACTGCACGGCCTCATTCACCTACGGCTCGGCCTTCGGGTGCCGCGACGGCAAGTGTCAGCGGCTGTGCGGGAACGGTGTGTGCGACCCGAGCGAGAACTGCGGTCGATGTCTCCAGGACTGCGGGTGTCAGGAGGGCGAGACGTGCGATCCGTCCTCGGACAAACCCAAGGGATGTGCTCCGGACTTCGACGGCGACGGGTTCGGCGACGACACGGACCCGTGCCCACGCGATCCCAAGAATGCCTGCAAATCCTGCGCCAACGACGACGACTGCGCCGGGCTCTGTCACCAGAACGCCCACATCACGTTCTCGTGCGTGGAGGGCGTGTGCACCCCCGGTCTGGAGAGGGCGTGCACCAGCGAGGGTCTCGTGTGCGAACCGTCCGTCGGGTGCGCACGGTGCGGCAATATGACCGAACCCGACACGGCCTGCAGGACCGCGTTCGAGGTCACGTTCATCTGTGCCGACGACGCGTGCCTGTCAGACCGCGACCTGGACGGCATCCCGGACGACGAGGACCCCTGCCCCTCCGACCCGCACAACGCCTGCACCGCCGAATGCCCCAACAGCGTGTGCGAGGCCACCGAGGACTGCAACACCTGTCCCGAAGATTGTGGGTGCGATGACGGGAATCCCTGCACCGAGGACAAGTGCTTTGGCGGCCAGTGCATCCCCGAGATGCGGTCGTGCGGGAGCGTGTGCGAGCTGGGGGTGTGTGACGGCGCGGGGGGATGCGTGCTCCGCGGTGCCGGCGGCGACTCATGCACATGCGAGGGGATGTGCGAGAAGGGATTCACCTGTGACGCATCCGACCGATGCGCCACCGCCGAGTGCGGTGACGGCAAGTGCCAGAACGAGTGCGGCCAATGCCCGGCCGACTGCTCGATCCTGGACTGCCGCGGGAACGGTGTGTGCGACACGGCACTGGGCGAGGACTGTATCCTCGCCCCCAAGGACTGCTTGTGCATGCTCGGATTCATCTGCGACTCGTCCCGCGCCGGTGCCAACGAAATAGGATGCAACCGGGTCACCTGCGGCGACGGTCAATGCGACAGCCCTGACGAAGGCTCGAGCTCATGCTGCGAGGACTGCGGCTGCCCGAGCACCATGACATGCGATCTGGAGAGCCATTCCTGCCGTGGCGGATGCGGCGACGGGACGTGCGAGAATGCCACCGAGTGCGTGACATGCGCTCTGGACTGCGGTCCCGACCAGTGCGTCGACGATACGTGCGAACCGGGCGTCGGCGAGGACTGCCGCACATCGCCCGACTGCGTGTGCTCGGCCGACATCGAGGGCCCGGGATCGCTCGAGATGGTTGAGCAGGAGACACGGCTGCTGGCCTTCACGGTGAAGAACACGGGCTCATTACGGGAAGCGTTCGACATCTCCCTGAAAGCGGACACCAAAGCCATAGGGCTATCGTGGACCGCCCGGCATAAGGTGGTAATCGACGAGGACGCCACCCTACCGCTCTCGGTGGACGTCCAGGGGGTCGTACCGGGGGAGCATGAGCTCACCATCAAGGTTCTGCCTGTGGGCATGCCCAATGCCACGATCGAACACAAGGTCACCGTCGAAGTAGGGGCGGTCGCTGTGATCGACAAGATCGGTGAGCTCGCCAACATCAAGGACTTCATCGAGGTTCTGGTGATCATCGGCGCCCTCGCCCTCGCCCTCAAGCGGCAGGTGTTCCCCGGTATGGGCATTGACAAAGCGACCGGCGCTGCTGCCATGGATGGATACCAGCAGGGACAACAGCAGTTCTACGGTCCGCAACAGCAGTACTACGGTGGGAGCCAATACTACGGCCAGCGGGCCTACTACGGCGCCCAGACCGTCCATTCCCCGCAGATACAAAGTCAGCAGCAACAGCAACAGCACGGGTGGGGGCCGTCAGGGCAGCAGCCGGCGAGCGACCAGGGTGCTCAGCAAGCAGCCCACGGTCTCCATCCCGGGGCCATGGGCCAACCACAGGTCCCGCAGCCACCTCAAGCCCCGCAGCAGCCCCCGGACACGACCGGGGGGAAGCCCAAGAAGAAGGACGAGGGAGAGGACAAGGGGCTGCACGGATTCCATCCCTAGGCCGGAACGGTGGGGCCCTGCACCGTCTTCCCCCGGGATAGACCATCAGGGGAAACTATAAATACAGGCTTCGGAGCGCGGTCTATCACTCACAGATTAATGGTGATGCATTATGCTCGATCCAGGTCATTTCGTGCTCGGCGCGGTAACAGCCGGTCTACTGGCGCGCGGGTTCCTGTACAACGGCACCGACAGGTGCCTTGGCGACTTCGACGGTGATTACGTATCCCTCAACACCGCCTCGGAGGACTACCAGATCCGAGGCAAGGTACTCCAGATCGACGACCACGACAACATCCTTCTCGACGTCAACGGCTCCTACGTGGCCGCCAACCAGACCATCTACTCCCCCAGCGAGGTGTACTCCGTCACCCGGTTCGAGCAGGACCTGGGCGACAAGAAGCTCGCCAAGCGCGACACCGAGCTCTCCAAGCTCGTGCAGCATGGGACGGGTCGGGGCTGGCTCCACAAGTTCTGGGACCGGACCAAGGCACCCCTGGCGAACTCCGTGAACGCCGTGAGCCGCGCCACCTCCATGGGCGCCAGCATGTACATGGGTGGCTCGGTGACCACCGAGGGCGCTCAGGCTGTGTTCGATAACATCGGCGGTAGCTGGGACGATAACCTTGAGCACCTGGTCGGGTACGGCGTTGCCGTCAAGGACCCAAGTGGTCGCGAGTACCGTGGCATCCTCACTGATTACAGCGATGGCTATCTCCAGCTCTCGGACGTGAAGACCGAGCGCTTCGGCAAGACACAGAACGCCGATGTCGTCATCCCACTCCCCCAGAAGGCGCTGGACTTCACCGTCCCCGCCGACTTCAACACCTACCTCGTGGAGTCGCTGCGGCGTACCAAGAACGAAGCGGACGGCGGCGATGGCCTGAAGGTGTGGAAGACCATCGGTAAGAAGGTGTTCCGCTCCAGCTTCGATGGTGCGCTCGATCCCTACAAGGGAGCTGTCGAGGACGTCTACGAGGGCGTGTCCGACCTCATGACCCGGCTCAATGTCCACGAGCTGGGCACCCTCACCAACAAGGAGATCGAGGGCAAGGAGCTGCTGGTGGCAGGGAACGCAGCCTTCAAGATGCTCGAGGACATCGACGAGGTCACCGACACCATGGCCCGGGTGTACGCCCAGGATGCCACGGTGTTCGACGAGCTGGTGGAGCGCAACGCTGACTACTCGCGCGTGTTCGAGGTGCTCCGTGTCGAGAACACCGGTGCGCTCGAGCGGATGCACGGGTACTCACAGGGGCACGACAAGGTGGTCCGGGAGGAGCTGGAGGTGAAGCGTGAGGGCTACGTGGCCGCGCTGACCCACGCCCTCGAGGTATGGACCGGTCGCGACTGGGACGACGCCATCGAGAACATCACAGATCCCGCTGAGGCCGGTGAACTGGAAAAGGTCGCCGAGGGCATCGAGGACCTGGTCCTGCGGACAGGTGAGCGCTACGACGGGCAGGTGCCCGAGAACTGGACGACACTGGGCGACAGCGTGGGGCACATCAAGGCCACGGCTCGGCTCTGGCGCGAAGAGCTGGAGCGCGACCAGGAAACGAAATAGGTCCCGGGAGCTCTCGTCCGCGACGTATGCTGTCCGCCATGACAATGGTTATATAGCAGAGCGACCTATAGACTAATCGTAATATTTAATCGCAGGGGGATCGGGGGCGACCTCAGAGCGCTTCCGTGGCTAGCTCTTCACCGGCTTCCCCGGTCTCTCTGCGTTCTTATCTTATACCCGATAGGTCCGGTTGCTAGCTGAGCTTGCACTCGCACCCGCAGTGCTGGGTCGAGAGGGAACAGGTCGTAGGGTCCACATGGAGCTCGCACACCGGCAGGCACGCTCCGCACGACACCCGCACCTCGCACGCCGTGAAGATGAGGTGCGTGCTGATGTCGTTGCGCTCGTCGGCCACCTCCTCCTCGTCGATCACCACCAGCGTCCCGTGGGGAAAGAGATACTTGCTGACGAGCTGGTCGTTCCAGACGGTACCGTCCGTCCCCGCCGCACGGACGCGGATGGTGTAGGTCGAGCCCCTGGTGGCCTGGAACGATGGCGTCTCTAGACGCTTTGTGCCACCACGGGCCGGGAGCTCGGTATCGACCAGGGCATGTCCCTGGGCCACATCGGCCCCGTCGTCCCCGGCGACTATGGCCTCCAGGACGCCGGTGAAGGCGAGGGGGGCGCCGTTGTCGACGACCACCACGGCCCGCATCTCGGTGTCCTCGTAGAGGGTGTTGACAGCGTTCCCGTCGGGGTTCATGAAGTACGCGTCCGTCACGCGGAGCCTGAGGGGTCGCACCTCCAGGAAGCCTGCGGGGTAGGAACGGAGGACGCTCCCCCTGCCCTCGTAGCAGGCGGTGGTCATCACCGAACCACCGCAGTCCGCTGCTCCCGTCCCCTGCTCGAGCAGCGTCCGCTTCATGAGGACGTCGCCGTCAGGGGATACCACCTCGACACCCATGCGTGCCAACGCATCGATCCTATCGGCGGCCACCTCCCAGGGTAGGGTGGTCATGGACAGGCTGCTAACGGGCTCAGTGACCTCCACAGTAGTGCGGGTGCCCTCGATCTCGACACCATCGATCTCCAGGTAGAGGCTCACGTTCAGCGGGAACCATTGCGAGGATAGCTCGGCCATACCAGTTATCTCCGCGCCCGGATAGGCGCTTGTGGCACGCTCACCGCCCATCTCGAACCAGGCCTCGGTGACCTCCAGCTGTCCCATCTCCAGTACGTGGACGAGCTCGCCCCGGGCCTCGGCCACGGGCGAACCGGTCCGGGCCACCGTCGCTACCGGCTGGACGGTCCCGTTGGCCAGGGACTCTGCGAGCGGTATGGTGTCGGTGCGGTACAGGAAGGTCTCTCCCGGTCGGAGGAGCGTGAGCTCGCGGGTTGCCGTGGCGGTGCGCTCCTCCTGGCATTCGCAATCGCATGTGTAGCCTGCGGGACAGGTCGGGCAGTCGCACGCGACAAGGTTGATAATGGCGGTCTCAACTGCGCCCGAGAAGCCGAACTGACCGGCGTTGTACACCCCCACCTCGACCTGAGCGGGCTCACCCGCGTAGAAGGTGGTGGAGAACTCACTGCCCCTCACCATGTCCACGGTCACCTTGAGGTCGGGATGGAGGGCCTTCTCCACCTTAAGGCACTCCTCGTAGGGTCCGCACCCGACCAGACGCTCGGTGAGGAGGGGGTCAGCACCGCACTCGTCGCGGAGGCAGACCTCCTGTGAGGATTGTCCCGGGTTATCGGCCAGGCACCGTTCCTCGCAGGCCACGTCCTCCTCCAGGGCGAGGTCGCGGCAGCGTTCGGCCAGCCGCGTCTCTCCCGGGTTCCGCACGTTGCACTCGTCGAGCACCGGGTCCTCGTACCCGTCCTCGACACCGCTGCAGTCCAGGGGCAGGGCCCGTTCCTCGAACCCTAGAGAGCAGCAGAATCCCGTGCCCGAGCTGACGGTGCGGCACCGGTCGTAGCTGACGCCGGTGGTGAGCCCCGACGGCGTCATGCACATGGACAGGTCACCCTCGCCGAAGGTGGACCCGGGGTCCACGACGCGGAACCTGTGCTCGACGCACCGCCGTGCGCCCGTCAGGCAGTCATCACCGGCCACCGCGGTACAGTAGCACATCTCCACCTTGTAGCTCCCGACCCCCAGCGGTCCGGGCTCGTCCTCCTCGTCGATGACGCCCTCCAGGTCCCAGTTTACGGCGGCGCTCGATGGCACGGCCATGCACCCGACAGGGAGGTCCTTCTCTACCTGTTGCACCTCGGTCCAGCCCTCGACGGAGGCGAACGCGCGCCACCACTCGCCGCACACATGGACCGATGACGCGTCCGGGTTCCGTAGTCGGAGGGTCACGGCGGTCCCTGCCGCGTAGGTCGCGTCACCCTCGATGAAGGGCCCGTCCATGGCCTCGGGCGGCTCGATCACCAGCACGTCAGCGAACAGCGCCTCGCAGCACGCCTGGTAGCGGGCGTTCATGGGCGGGGGGACGCTCTGTGGACACTTCTGACCGGTGGTCCGCCACTCGCGTCCCATCTCGCACACACAGACCCCTGCACGGGCCTGGCAGTGTGAGTTGGGTGTGTCGAAGCACTGCTGGCAGGCCTCGTTGCACTCGACGGGATTGGTGGCGTCCAGGTCCTCCTCGTCGAAGCGCGTCCGGCAGTAGGATGCGCCGAGCCGGCATACGGACACGTCACCGTCCGTCGGAACGCAGCAAATGCCCTGTGGCTTCCCGCGCTCCTCGAAGCAGGGAGCACCGTCGTCCTGGCCCTCGCACTCCTGGGCGAAGGTCGGGTCGTCCGGGCACTCGTCCGCACCAGCCAGGCAGTAGAGCTTGTCGTCGCCGGTGCAGCACAATCCGTCCTCGTCGTCGAGCGTGCAGGGATCGGTGCGCCGTGCATCGTGGCACGAGAGGCGGGCCTCGGGATCGTCCGGACCCTCTTCCTCCTCTTCGCCGGGATCTTCCTCTTCCTCCTCGTCGGGATCTTCCTCTTCCTCCTCGCCAGGCTCCTCTCCCTCTTCCTCTCCGGGAAGCGGCTCTTCCTCCTCGCCACCGGGCATTCCCTCCTCCTCACCCGGGGGCGGAGTGGGGCTGGGCGCGGGACCGCCGGGTGGTTGCTGGCCGGGACCGCCGGGGCCCGAGGGACCGTACGCATTGCACGCAGTCGCATCGGTGCACTCGCCCGAGCAGCATTTGCCGTCGGAGCACTTGAACCCGTCGTTCTTGCCCTTGCATTCCTGGGCGGGATCGACCTTGTCGATGGCGTAATCGTAGCACCCGTCGATCTTGGTGAACACCTCGTCGGGCAGTCCCTTGAGGTTCTCCACGGTCTTGAGCGCAGAGCCGCCCCAGGCGTCCGTGTTGCGATGGCGGTCGAAGTCCACGGACGAGGAGAGCCCGTCCTCCACGCACTTGTCCTTCTCGGACCGGCATGCCTTCGACGGGTTCTTGCACTTGCCGATGACCTGGGGCAGGAGGTGGCAGCCCTTACAGTCCTTCTCCACGGCGGCCTTGGTCCGCTCGATGAGCTTGGTCCGCGCCTTCTCGGTGTCAGCGAGGGCGCCGCCATCAGCGTCCTTGCATTTGGAGGCCTCCAGTTGGCACAACGTCTCGTCCTCCTTGGCGATCGACCAGGCGTACCCCTCGTACATGGGCGCGTCCTTGTCCTTGCCGGAGTTCATCGTGGGCCGGAGGTGGCCCTCCTTGGTGACGAAGGTCGCCGGATCGAATGCCTTGCCGAAGTCGTCGTGCTTGGTCGTGATGTCCCAATGCAGCCCCTTTTCGGCCTTGGCGAGGGTGATGAGCTTCTTCACCCGGCCCTGGAACTCCTTCATCCCGATACCGAACTCGGCCTGTTCCTTCCGCAGCGAGCCCACGGTGCGCATCTCGGTGGTGATGGTGTTCGCCTTGATCTGCTCGGGCGTGGCTCCCGTGCCCGTGGTCCCGCCCGGCGGGCTGCCGCCCTTCAGGCCCGTGAACCGGCACGCGCCCTTCCAGTGGCTCTTGTAGTGCCGCGAGGTGGAGAACCGCACGGTCCGCACCACGTCACCTGTCTTGGGTGCGTGGACGTACTGGTCGTTGCCCACGTAGATACCCGTGTGGCTGACGCCCTTCTTGTAGGTATTCTGGAAGTAGAGGAGGTCGCCCGACTGGAGCTCGTTGGCGCTCACGTACGTCCCGCCGCTACGCTGGCAGGCCGCCCACTGGCTGGCCGCCGTCCGTGGGATGTTCACGCCGTTCTTGCGCATGACCTGCTGGGTGAACCCGGAGCAGTCGATACCCCTGCGGGTGTTCCCTCCGAACACATAAGGCGTACCCTTCCAGGTGTTCGCCTCGCTGACGATGGCGCTGGAGTCGGCCGAGCCCTTCTTGGCCCGCTCCTCCTCCTTCTTCTTCTCGTCCGCGGCCACCTGGGTGGCGACCTGGCCGTTGTCCGTCCCGCCCCCCTTCATCGCAGCCTTCGGATCGACCCCGGGGCCGCCCAGCTCGCCCTTGCACTTCAGCTTGCCCCACATGGTCTGGATCTGGTCCTTCACGCCTCCCGAGCCCAGGTAACGGTAGTGGAAGTTCTCGATGTACTCCATCATCTCCTTGACGATCGGGGCCAGGGCACAGGGGGTAATATCGGTCCCGCCCTTGCCGAAGGTCTTAGAGCCCGAGACGGTGCACACGTCCTTGAGGTTGGCCACCCGCACCTGGCACTCGGCGAGGGCAGCAGGGAGCACGACGGCGTTCTCCGCGGGCGTCACCTCCACCACGGCGCTCACGGAGTCCCTGTCCTTGCAGTTCCCGTCCTTGTCGCACGTGTACCGGTGGTACTGGTCGGTGTTGGCAAAGCAGTATGTGTGCTTCTTCACCTCGTCCTCGCTGATACCCTCCTGCTCGCACCTGGGATTGGCGTCCTTGTAACCGTAGCATTCGAGGACGTTCTTGTCGTAGTCCTTGCTGCGCGTTTCGCTGGGGCCGCCCTCCTCCCATTTGCATCCACTGCACGCGTCCTTGTACTTGCATATGGCCGGTCGGCGCTTCTTGTCGCCACCGTCGTCCACGCACCACTTCATCGCCGAGTTGTCGCTCTTCCCCGAATCGGTGGACGGGCTGTCGCCCCAGATCTTATTTTTGCATCTGGTAGGATTGCCCGTCAATGAGCAGGCACCGGACGATGCGGACGTGCACCCCGCAGGCGGCTTCCCCTGGCCCGTCTTCGAGCACGAGGCGGCGGCACTGGGCTTATCGCACAGGCCCCGGGCGCCATGGATCCCAAGATCGTCCTTCTGCTTCTTCTTCAGAGGCCCGTCCTTGACGGTGCACTCCCACGTCCGGGAATCGGGGCACGGACCCTCCTTCGGATTTATCTTGTCCTCGTTGCACGCTCCGGCCGCGGCATCGGGGTCCTCGAACCCGCCGGGCAGGACCTTCTTCCCCGCGCAGCAGGATACCACCACACATACACCGCACTGGCGGGCGCCCTCGAGCGCACCGCTCTTACTCCCCTCGCGGGCCATGCACTTGCGAGCGTCGTTGGCGAGGCAGACGAACTTCCCCGCATCATCACAGATGGCAGGTCCGAACTGGTCGGTGGTGGCCGCGGCGATGGCATTGATATCGAAGGCGAGGTTCCCGGCGCGACCGCCGCCGGTCTTGGCGCAGTCATCGTACGTGGTCGCCTGGAAGTCCTTGTGCGTATCGGTGCAGTTGGCGCACTGCTTGACGAGCGCGGCGTGCAGCTCCTCCAGGTGGCCCATAAGACCTCCCGTCCCGTCCTTGCCGAACATGAAACCGTCTATGCTATCGTAGGACGAGCCCATCTTCTTGAGATGCTCGCACATGTTACGGGCATCGATGTTGCCCATCTTGGACGAGTCGCAATTGAGGTCCTCGACGTTCAGGGGAGCAGGACCCGTCCCGCTGCCGGAGATGAGATCGTCCTCGGGCTTCGCGGGGGCCTGGACCGTGTCGGACGAGACCTTACCACCACCGGACGTGCACTCTTGGCGCGTGGCCATGCTTGCGCCGCTGGACCCCTCGCAGCACACGTTATCGCTGCCAGCGGGAGCGTCCGCAGCGATGGCGACAAGTACGAGCCATGCGCAGAGCAACACCGCTGCCGATCGAACTATACGTCCAGCCATCGTCCCATCGCCCCGTCGACCGACGGAGCACCCCCTGTTCAATGAAAATTCTATGGTTCGTCGTATATTTAACTCTTTTTTGTTTCGACGGGAAGTCCCCTTACGAGAGGGAGGGGATGGAGTCGAAAGGGAAATCTGCATGGTTGTATATAATATTTAGAACGTGTTGAGCGAGAAATCCCACGTCTTTCCGACCGTGAGACGGATCGCGTACCGCCGAAGGTGGGCGAACACGCGTATGAATAACGAGGAATCCCATCATCAGTATTAATATAGCACATATAATTATCTCTGATATTTATATTATTATATTACTAGTACCGGCATGCCACCCCCCTTTG
>PVBE012599013.1_pt1 | contig 26262 bp, 21 predicted proteins | sample 1631181 | NCBI WGS metagenome assembly PVBE01 (sample SAMN08397723, study PRJNA350692) | Marine metagenome, whole genome shotgun sequencing project. | isolation source: water | place: Pacific Ocean | collected 2012-04 | reverse complement strand
CCCAGCCCCAGCAATATCAACACCACAATCAACTGCCAGTTTTAATTTAGAAATATAATGGGCCTTGGCCTGAGAAAATTTCGCTAAAGAATATCGGTCAGAGCTTCTCGTTAAACGACTCAACGAATCATACCAGTCTAAAAGAACTTCAGGAATATTTATTAATTTCATTTTCTTATCCAATAAACGAAGCCAAAGATCATAATCTTCGGCCCACTCAGGATTGGGAAATCCGTCTACCGAATCCAAAGCAGAAGAGCGGACCATGCTCGAGGGATTAGCGATCGGACTATCAATGAACCTCTGTGATGCAAGAGACTCAGAATCATTTAACCCGTTCAACCAAGAAACATATGCGGAAAATCCTCTGCCTGGGTCAGCCCTTGGTGCATTCATCAATCGGACCGCAGTCCCGCATCCTGAAAGGGATGGGTTCGCATCTAGGACTTCCACCTGTTTCTTTATCCTGTTCGGATATGACACATCATCAGCATCCATTCTAGCAATGAATGATCCACTGGCCATTCTCCTCCCCTTCTCTATAGCAATAGACACACCAACATTTTCATTACACTGAATGAAAGAGACACGCTGATCTTTATTCAAAAGATCATTAGAAATCTCTGCACTCTTATCAGTTGATCCATCATCAATAATAATTAATTCCAGATCCTTGTACGTCTGATCCAGACAACTGTTCGCGGCACGGTATAGAGTCTTATCTGCATTATATACAGGAAGAATAACTGAAACTTTCGGCATAATATCAATTACTCAAAGCACGTGATTGAACTGTCATTTCATCACCATTACTGTGCAGATCAATTATCAGGGGAGAGCAGCACACCTCACAGTCATAATCAAGTTCCGCCGGTATTTCTGAGAAAGGAGGAGAAACAATTTCAAAAACTTCAAAACATGTTGGGCAAAGTATTTTAATCAAATCCATGCTTAATAGGAAAAATCAGGGAAGTTCATTTTTTTCCTTTTTCTTTTATATTCAGAATTCGGAAGAAGTACATAATGCGGGTTCTTATCTTCCTTCAAAAAAGATATAAGGCGCTCTAAATCAATTAACTTCATTGCAGTGCATCCTGCAGTTTTTCTTCTAGGGCCTCTCTCAACATGGAAAAATATTGCACTGCCGCATTCTAGCTTAGGAGGATCACTGTTGTGCCGAATCTCAATGAGCCATTTGTACGCCGGGTCACCTAACCTCATTCGCTGGGATTGAAACCAAATAGGCTCCTTCTCTTTGGAACCGATCCTGACATGCTTATTATAAAAAGGATTCTTAGGATCATCTACCCAGGCATCTAATTCAGTTATTTTATGATAAGGATAATTTGATCTCGTAGGTAATGTCCTAGACTCTCCATAAACCTTACCAATTTTAAATATTCCCGCAGGTGCACATCCGTCACCTTCCTTTTTCATTCTTTTCCCATTCTCTGCATGCACTCCCCTCCCCCAAGCGAGCCCCTTAGAACCAAGCATAACAGGCACTGCTTTCTTCCATTCAGGCCTCCATGATTTACGACCTTCACGAATATAGCACATCAACTTCCCCTCAGAACTATCCCACCCGTCTGTCACAACAACTACGAGTTGATCAACATCCTTCAAGATATGATTGCGAAAGATTAATCCGGCTTCAGCATCAAAATGGCTAGCCAATCCCCCTAAAAGAAAAAAACAAAGCAACCGTATCATTTCCTTTAAAAATATCACCGAAGCCCTTGTAGCAATTTTGAATGAATCCCTCCAAAGCCTCCGTTACTTAGTACAATGATCACGTCGTTAGGCTCGGTGAGTGGTATTAATTTTTCTACTATGTCATCAGAATCCGAACCCTGGAAGGCTATCTTTCCTTTTGTTTTCAGCCCTTCAATTACTGCATCAACATTGAGCAATTCACCTGAAGGAACTTTCTCCGGATCAGGAACTTCGCTGATAAATATACCATCCGCCTTTGATAAAGCGGATTCTAACTGGTCCTGCATCAAATTGCGCCGACTAGTATTGGAGCGCGGCTCAAAAAGGGCCCAGATCCGAGAACCTTCATACCTTTGACGAATAGCATCGATGGTCGATCCAATCGCAGTAGGATGATGCCCAAAATCATCAATGATCTTGATTCCTGATTCCTCTCCTCTGAATTCCTGCCTACGTGCAACTCCAGAAAAATTAGCAAGAGCTTCTGCAATCTCAGATTCCCCTAAACCAACAAACAAAGAAGCGCTGACCGCCATGGCTGCGTTACGAACATTAAACTCACCATCCATAGGAACCTCATATTCAAAGCCATTTAAAGTAAAAGACGACGAGCCTGAGGAAAAGGCCATGTCTTGTAGGCGATTTTCGCATTGATCATTCACTCCAACTCTGATGACTGGAGCGGGACAACCAAAAGTAACATCGACAGCATCTGAATCATCCCCATTAACAAAAACGACCCCGTTCCTAGGAACAATATTCAACATCCTTTTAAAACTCAATTTAATATCATCTATGTCCTCAAAAATATCAGCGTGATCAAACTCAATATTATTTACTATGACAACTTCAGGGAGGTAATGAATGAACTTCGATCGTTTATCAAAGAATGCAGTGTCATATTCATCGCCTTCAAGTACAAAGAAATCAGAATCAGTGAACTTACCTCCTTGTCCAAGATCCAAAGGAATTCCTCCAATCATATGGCTAGGATCATGTCCATTAAACTTTAAGATATGAGCCACCATAGAAGATGTTGTTGTTTTCCCATGCGTTCCCGTAGCAACAATGTTCCTCTTGCCCTTGAGAAACTCATCCTTGAGAAGTTCCGGCAAGGAAGTGTAGGCAATTTTACGATCAAGCACCTCTTCCAGTTCAACATCGCCACGGCTCATTGCATTACCGATAACAACCAAATTGACTCCTTCAGGAATATTGTCAGGACTATTACCACTGGTTATCTCGATCCCTTTATCAGCAAGAAAATCAGACATTGGAGGATAAACATTCTGATCTGATCCAGTGACCGTATATCCACGGTCTTTCATGGCTGCAGCGACTGCTCCCATGGCAGTACCACAAATTCCTATGAAATGGAAATGACGATTACTCTGATCAGCTCGCATCATTCTTAATGTTTCAATAGCATCAGTCTGAAAGTCAAACTTGCAAATTCTATCATTATTCCCTGAAATTATTTTTATGCATATCAATAATATTCATGAGCAGATATCATTCACTACAAAGGACGGATCAACAATTATAAGCATTTTAGATAAGAGTAATGTTCCCGTGAAGAATCAAAGCCTTGCCGAAGCAAGACTTCCCGCAAAGAAGTATCATCTGGCGATGCCATTTTAATTCCAGCCGGATCATGGCACCAAATCACAGCGTCTGGAGACGGCCCAATCAGATTGCTGTTGCTCTCCTCCATATTCTCATGAAGATACTTACTTTGAATAATTATGAGCTGGTCTTCTTTTTATCAACCAACATTACCCTGAGAGGAATTCTCGTAAGCATATTACCATCCGCACTCACATCAATTGAAAACTGACCAACACTGTCAAAGTGAAGACGCTGCATATTAATTACAAGATTACGAGTAAGAAAGTATGCATCCTGAGGAAGCTGTACCGTTATCCTTGATTGAATAGATGGCATCTTGGGCTTGCCATCGTCATCTATAAAATTAATTGAAATTTCGTGATCACCTTCATCTCCAGGCTTAAAACAAATTCTAAGAGCTATCGCACACTGGGGATGCACAACGGGCAAGTGCGTTGAACAGATTGTATCAAATGTACCAATGATACAAAGTTTGTGATTATAATCATGCGCAGAATCACAAAGGGTAGCAACTTGAACTTCCATAGACCGTAACTAAAAGGAATAGCAGTTTATCTTTTTTTTCTAAAGGGATTAAATATTCTTCGGAAAGGGCTTTCGGATCGCACTGCTTGGTTGTCCTCAGCCTGCTGATCTTCCCCTGGTTTTGGCAATTCAAAAGAAGAAGCGACCGCTGTTTTCGAATACCCATCTAATTCGCCTCGCTCACTTTTCAACTTGTAAAGAGCATTGAAGAATTCACCAACCATTGGAGCCGATTTATTACTACCGGAAATTTCTTCACCGGGATTCCCTTCACATATCGCAGCAAAAGCAAATCTCGGATCCTCTGCAGGCGCAAATCCAGCAAACCAAGAAATTAACAAATCCTCCCCATTTTGAATCCACTGCCCTGTCCCTGTCTTCCCTGCCATAGTAACATGATCGTTCCTTGCCCTCTTAGCAGTTCCTGCACTAGCATTAACAACATCGATCATCCCTTGACGAACTAACCATAAATTCTTTAAATCTAGATTTAACGCATTCCGTTCCTCTGGATCAAAGGACTCCGTTATATTATTATTTAGATCTTGAACCTGCAAAACCAGCCTAGGCTTAGGAACAGCATAACCGTTACCTACTCCAGCCATCATCTGAGCCACCTGAATTGGCGTCGCAAGAACATATCCTTGACCGATTGAAGCGTGTGCAACATACCCGCCAGTAAATGCATGCCCATACTTTTCTCGTAAAATAGCATCTGTAGGTATGAATCCATCTTCTTCAGCATTTAAAGGAATTCCTGTCTTTGCCCCAAATCCAAAACGATGCGCCATTGAAGCAATATTATCTCCTCCGGAATCTCCGCCGACCACGTAAAACCAAGTATTACAAGAACGCATAATGGCATTCATAACATTAAGCTTCCCCTCTTTATTCTTACTCCAATTACGAAATGTTTTATCTCCAATTTGAAGTGATTTCGGACAATCAATGAGCGTATCCTGATCCACCGTTCCATTTTCCAAAGCCGCAAGAGCTACAGAAATTTTAAATGTGGAAGCGGGAGGGTATTGCCCCCTAAAAGCTCGCGGAAAAAGAGGTAAGTTTGAATCTTGTTGAAGGGTTTTAAATTGCTTACTGCTAATAGAAGGAACCCAAACATTAATGTCGTAGGTGGGCCTCGAAGCCATAGCATAAATGTCACCGGTGTGGCAATCCATTACAACAAAAGCTCCCCTTTCTGTATGACTTTCCAGAGCTTTCTCTGCGAGACTCTGCATTTCAAGATCGATGCTTGTGACAACATTATTTCCGGGAACAGGTCGGGCAACCATCTCTTCGGCAAGCTTTGCTCCATTCGTATCGAATAGATAGTTTATTCTCCCTGCCGAACCTTGTAGATGATCATCAAACGTCATTTCCAATCCCTCTCGTCCCTCCGTAACCGGCCAAAGCAATTCACCTGGTGCAACGGGCCCTGTAGGTGCTTTAGCCTTTTTCCCAACATAACCAATCATGTGGCATGCCAACCCCTTACCAGGATAATAACGCTGATACGTTGGGAAAAGCTCCAAGCCAGATTTTGGTTTTTTTTCAAACGCCTCTTTCTCTTCATCTGTCAGCATCGCAGAAAAAGGCAAAGGCAACCATCTCCTGTCTTTGTAATGGCTTAGAATTTGCTCTTCAGATAAATACAATTCACGTCTCAGTAAAGATGAAGCAAAATCAATACGCTCGTTAGCATAATTAATTATATTCTCGTCGGTCCGATCTTCAAGATAAGGAAATTTTAACGCAATAAAAAAACCTAACTTGTTCTGAGCAAGAGATTCTCCCTTCCTATCAGTTATCTGACCTCTGGGCGCAGGAACTTTTAAAGTGAGGGTGCGCGCTTCTGTCTTAGTTTCCCATGCCGCTTTGATATTAGATTTTTTCTTATCACTATCAGTAAAATCCAGATCATTGATAGGGGGAAGCGGCGGAAGCTCAAATTTCTTGGGAGGATCCTCCTTATCTTCCTTATCCTCATCAATAGTAACGTCTTTCTTTTTACTCTCTTTTTTTTCTTTATCGACAGGCAAGGCCCTTAGAGGATTCTCCTCAGGATTAACAGGCACAAGAGGCAATGCACGGAGAGCTTTCCTGCTTTCATTAGCATCCTCATCTGATGATTTAACAGGCAACGCTTCTGGTATGTCGCCTGATTTCTTTTCTAAAGATCCAGGAGATAACGCTTGATCCTCCTCTGCCTGTAAAAACAAGGAACACAGGAAAACAAAAAATATCAATGATAGGATATGATTCACTTCTTTATTGGAGTGACTAATTATGAAATTCAATTTCTTTAAGGTCTTACCCCAACCTATTATCGTCAAGAATCATTGAGGCGTAGAGTACTTTAACATAAAAAATCAATAATCTGTTCGGCCATTTTAAGGCTAATGCCTTTTATTTCGGCAATTTCTTTTGGTTTCACCTTTTTAATACGGGCTACAGAACCAAATCTTTTCAGTAATTTTCTTTTGCGAGCCTCGCTAAGTCCAGGACAATCATCCAGTACACTCTCTTCAATTCTTCGCTTCATTAGTAACTGGTGATAGGAATTAGCAAAACGATGAGCCTCATCACGAATCCTCTGGAGTAACTTTAACGCTCCAGTTTCATGAGGAATCCGAAGAGGGGCAATGGCGCCTGGTCTGAAAATTTCTTCATTTTTCTTGGCAAGACCAATAATTGGAAGGTCCTCTAGACCAAGCTTTTTTAGCTCTTTAAGAGCGCTTGAAAGCTGACCCTTGCCTCCGTCCACAATAACTAAATCAGGTAACTTGATTCTAGAACCTGTTTTACTCAACCTCTTCAATACTTCTGAGGGGCTCTCTTGTATCAATTCTACAGATTCTTTATTCATAGTTTTTTTAGCCTCTAAAAGAATTCTTGAGTATCTACGCCTCACCACCTCAGCCATACTAGAAAAGTCATCCTGGTTCTTGACTGTTTTGATTCGGTAACGGCGATAATTTGAATTATCAGGAACACCTTTTTCAAATCTCACCATAGAAGCCACAATGTGATTTGATGAAATATTTGAAATGTCAAAACACTCCATTGTGATCGGAGCAACTTCCATGCCTAGAAATGATCTCAACTCCCGTATATCTGCAGCAGGATCAATGTTAGATCCAGGAACTCCTCTACCTCTTGTGAACCTCCTTGTCGGCTGAAGGATTTTTTTTAGACTTTCAATCATATCTCGATAATCCGCCGCTAATTCATATTCCTGATTAGAAGACGCTTCATCCATCTGACTCTCAATCTCAGAAATCCTATCACGCCATCCCCCCTCAAGAAATCGACAAGCCTCTTTAACCTTATCTCTATACGTTTCAGAACTGACTTTGCCTATACAAGGTGCTGCACAATTACGAATGACATCATCATTACAATGCTTATAATCTGATTCTCCTGGACTAACAGAACGGCAAGTCCGGAGGCTGAATTGCTTATTAATCCAATGAAAGGTAAAACGCAATGCTCCTGAATGAGGGAAGGGACCAAAGTAACGAGACCCATCTTCTTTCCGGACTCTAACTAACTGGAATCTCGGCAAGGCATCCGACAGGTTTACCTTTAACATCATGAACCTTTTATCATCGCGGAAGACCACGTTGTATTTTGGCCGATACTCTTTAATTAATTTACCCTCTAGTAGCAAAGCTTCAGTTTCATTTTTCACTGTGTGAAGATCAAAATCCCAAATACTATCAATCAGTGCCCTAGTCTTAATGTCAGCTCTGAGTTTTCTTGAAGGAGTAAAATAACTAGAAAGCCTTTTCCTTAAATCTTTAGCTTTACCAACATAAATTACTCGCCCAAGTCGATCCAACATAAGATAAATGCCAGGCTTATGAGGCGCTTCTTGTAGCTTGCTCATAAGGTTAATAGGCGAAATTTGAAAGTCAGCGGACACGTTGAACGTATTCTATTTATCGAATTAAACGTAAGAAATCCACTAAAAGACAAATTCTTAATATAAGGAGGAATTGAAAAGCATGAAGAAAAGAGGCATCTTTAATAAATAATTACCTTAATTATACAACATTCCCTATAATGTTTACCCTTATCCGAATCAGTTTTGCGACCCTGCTAATCGAGGGAACGGCAAGTGCTCAGAGCTCAGCTCAAGCAAACGCGCCAAGCCCAACTAATGATCTGACTCTATTGGAACTAGTTAAAGAAACCGGTTTTCTGGCATGGCCCTTAGCTGCGCTTTCAATCGCCGCCGTGTTCTTGATCATTTTTTACACACTTACGGTCCGAAGAGGCGCCGTAGTAAGTAGTCGCTTTATGCGGTCAGCGGATTCACTAATCCGCAAGCAGGACTATCTTGGACTACTTTCTGTATGCAATCGTCAAGACCAATGTATTTCTAGGATCACTTCTAAGACATTAGAATTTGCCACAAAAAATCCACTGGCCAGTTTTGAAGAAGTTCGAGAGGTTACAGAAGCAGAAGGTTCACGCCAAGCTAGCCTACTCCATCAACGCATTCAATACTTAGCAGACATTGGTGCAATTGCACCAATGGTAGGACTCTTGGGAACTGTCATTGGCATGATTAAAGCTTTCCGAGAAATCGCACAACATAGTTTTGTCGGGTCTAAACAAACTGGTCTTGCTAGCGGTGTTTCGGAGGCCCTATTAACCACTGCGGGAGGACTATGTATAGGAATTCCAGCTCTCATTTTTTATTCAATGTTTAGAGGCAGGGTACAAGGTCTTGTTGCAGAACTAGAAGCTGCATCAACGCACATCATGGCGCTCCTAGCCGCACAATACAAAAGGGCCAGCGGAAGGAGATCAAGAACAGAAAAAGATAATACTGATGATAGACCGGCAGATATTCGCGGAGTCTAAAAAAGTTCGTTAATGTAGGAAAATGAAATTCCAATCACAGTTTGGATCAGAGCGTACGGGAATTCAATTAGCTCCAATGATTGACATTGTTTTTCTGCTCCTCATTTTCTTCATAGTCTTATGGAACTACGCAAGATTTGAAACAGAAATAGATATCAGTGTTCCAGCCGCCACTTCCGGTGAAACACCAAAAAGAACAATCGGAGAAATTGTTGTTAATGTTCACAAAGATGGGAAAATTGTTATTGAAGGTGTGAGTAAGTCAGAGCCAGAATTACTAAAAATGTTTAATGATATCGTTGCTGCATATCCTGATCAGGCACTCATTTTGCGTGGCGATCGTGCAGCTTCCTTTGATCATATTGTTAAAGTTCTAAATGTATGCAAACAAGCAAACATCTGGAACATCTCGTTTGCCACGTCCCCACCTGAAGGAGATAATAATCCACCTAAATGAGTATCATTAGAACATTGCCAGTGGTTATAACAGTGATCACGGCCTTTAATGCACTCACTGCCTATTGTCAGGAAATAGAACCTTTAATTCCGCGCACAAACACATCTGAAGAAACTGCTAACAATCCATCTGTTCCAAGAGCAGAACCTATAAACCCAGTCCCTAAAGCAGAACCTATCCAAATCGAGAAAACTGTTCCCCGCGCAGAACCTGTAAATCCTCCACTCAAACCTCCAAAAATAGGGGGAAATATACCACAAGAAGAGAAAGCTAAAAATTTGCTCGAGTATGCGAATTATGTCTACAGCCAGAAACAATGGCAACTCGCAAGCTCCTACTACCAAAAATACTTAGAAGTGCAGCCATCAGGTAATGACGCAGCATCAGCATGGTACCGTCTTGGCGAATCCTTATTAAAACAAAAAGACATCCCGGGCGCAGAACAAGCTTACTTGAAAATTATTGAAAACTTCAGCTCCTCAGAATATTTAAATGCTGCCTCTTACAGGATTGGATCAATTTATTACTCAAACAATCAATACAAAGAAGCCTCAACGTTTTTTAACACCGCAAAAAAAACTGCAACTAAAAAAGATATCCAGTTATCAGCTGCTTATTACCATGCTCGATGTTTGAGAGAAATAAAAGATAACAAATCTGCATTAGCCGCATACGAAGAGTTAAGTTCGATCCAAGATGAAAACCCTTACCGTGAAGCAGCGCTTTTAACTATAGCCAGAATTTACGCCGAAACAGAAAATAACGAAAAATCCATCGAAGCTTTTCTTTCACTAAATGGAATCACAAACCGTGAAGACATAAAGGCCGAAGCTCTTGTCAAATCAGGTCTAATGAGCAGCTCTATCGGTAAAGAAAATCAAGCAAAAGAATATTTAAATAAAGCACTCAATTTACAGGGAGGAGATGAATGGAAACCTGATGCACAGTTTCATCTCATCAAAACCTACTATTCTGAAAAGAATTACGAACAGGTCATCAGCACATATTCAAAAGGTGCTTACCCCATGTCTGAAACAATCAGACCAAAGATGCTACTTATAGTCGGCAATTCTTTCAGACAACTCCAGCGCCATAGAGATGCCGTGAGCGTTTATATTATGTTAAGAGAGCATTACCCCGCCAGCAAAGAAGCTAGCGAATCTGAATACAGAAAATTACTCTCATTATTTAACTTGAGAAGTAAAAGCATACCAAAATATGTCGATAACTTTGTCGAATGGCAGACACCTCGTGACCCTAATCATAAAAATATTGATATGGCTCTCTTATTAAAGGCCGAACATTATTTTAACAAAAAGAAATATGCAGAATCCGGCAACTCTTATGATGAAATAAGAATCTCAAACATTCCCAACAATTTGAGAGGATCCACTTTATATAAACGGGGGTGGGCTCACACAGAAAGTAAAAATTACCGCAAATCAATAACCGCGTTCAGCGATTTTATTTCAACGTATCCTGAAGAATTGAGAGTCCCTAAGGCACTCGCTAAACGCGCACTCAATTACAGATCAATTGAGGACTACACGTCCGCTTTACAGGATTTAAATTTAATCATTACAAATCACCCAGAGTCAGAGTCTGTTGAACTAGCCTATCAGCAAATCGCACTGATTAACGGCCAACAACAAGATTACAGTGGCATGATTAGAAATTATCAAAACCTCATTGAAAAATTTCCCGGCAGCAGCGCAAAGTCTGAAGCCTATTTCTGGATAGGTTGGGGGCAATTCGAATTAAAGAATTTCAAAGAATCGTCTGCCGCGTTACGAAAGGCAAGAGAACTGAACAGACCAATCTATAGTGACAGAGCAACTCTTCGTATAATTCTAGCCGAATATTCCCAACAAAAGGTAGACGCGGTCCGCAAAGAAGTAGAAATTTTAAGTCAACGAATTCATCAAATCAGTATTCCTCCTCAAATATATTTATGGCTTGGGATCAACCTTTTCGACAATGGTGATTATCAAGAATCCTCCACTTATTTAAGTATAGCAAGTAACCCGAAAGAACCAGAAACAACGCAAGCGGTGATCTGGAAATATCTAGGACAAGCTCATCTATTCACTGGAAAAAATAAAGAAGCAATCAAGGCTTTCGATTTTTATCTGGAAACTAATCAACCTTCCAATAATCGCGCTCGCGTTCTACATGATAAATCAGTGGCTCTACTAGCTTTGAAAAAATTCAAGGAAGCGGAAGCTTCCGTTGAAAACGGTCTAACTCTTCAACCAAAAAGTAGAACGTATGGGATGCTCTGTCTCTTATGGGGAGAGATAGCTCTACAACAAGGTGAATATGAAAAAGCGATTCAAAGGTTAGTTAAACCAACCTATGCAATAGAAGATGAAGAAGTGACTCCATCCGCTCTACTGAAGAGTGCTTTTGCGCATGAAAAAATTAATCAAAAAGAAAAAGCCTCAGAACTTCGCAAAAAACTGAAAACAAAATACCCCAAATTTAAACCTAAAACAATTATACCCAGTGTCAGCGAATCAACAGTTTCTGAATCGAAATTAGATTAAAATTATCAAATCAATCTCCCAATAAATGAATCGTAAAAAGGAAGAAGAGAACCCACTCACAAATATTTTTGTGAATGTGCTTTTGCCAATAATTGCTCTTAGCCAATTAAGTAAAAGCAGCGATAAAGTCTGGCACCTTGGCCCCGAATACGGGATGACTGTCGCCGTTGCATTTCCTCTGATCTACGGAATATGGTTTTTCTTTAAAACCAAGAAGTTTAACTTTTATTCAATCCTAGGAATCATTAGCGTTCTGCTAACTGGCTTCATAACAATACATGTCTGGAATGATGATGGTAGCGTCAAAGATAATGCGGCTCTGCTATTTGCAATAAAAGAAGCAGCCACTCCTCTGATACTGGGAGCAGTAATGCTCTACTCACACAGAACAAAAAAACCGCTCATTGAAGTATTCTTGTTAAATCCGGACCTCTTTGATATTCCAAAAATTGAAAAGACGGCAAAAGAAAAAGGGAATTTCCAAGAATACTCATCGTTCCGCTTAAAATTGACCTTGATGTTTGCGGGAAGTTTTCTTTTGAGTTCGTTGATGAATTTCTTCCTAGCAATGTTCTTACTTGATGGGGCAAAAGATAAAGAAAGTTATAACCTCGCCGTAGGAAAAGTAATGGGCTACGGATACCTTGTCATAGGCATTCCTCTGATGGCAATTATGATTGGCTGCTTTCTCTACTTAATGAAAAGAATAGGAAGCCTCACGGGCCTCACTAAAGAAGAATATATGCTCCCAAAATAAATGGAGCCAAGTTAGCACCGCTAACTATTTTTTTCTCAAGTAAGCTAGAAGAATAAGTGAGCCAAGAGCAGCGCCAGCCATGGTCGCAAGTTCCTTAAGTAAATCAATTAAACCGCCCCCGGCCAAACCTCCAATTGATCCAAAAATGATACACTTTAAAACCTGAGACAATTGACGGTTAGATGCCCATGCAACTAGCCACCCAGTTCCTGCTCCTATCAAGGCGAATATTAAATACTCATTCACAATTTAATTCATTTAGGATTTTTTTTATTATTCAATAATATTAAATAAACGCACTAAGAATGTCCACTTTTCAATCAGATGGCCAATCATTGTAATAATACATTTGAGCAAGCCTTTCAGGATTAATACCTATGCGATAAAGAAAAACAAGCCACACGTTTTTCATCTTTCTTTGAATACGACCTTCCTTTGAAAATTTTCTATCTGAGCTCCTAATCGGAGGACCAATTAAATTCACTGCTCCATACTCCCTCAATCTTGAAGAAAAACGAACATCTTCCATTAAAGGTAAATCACGAAAACCTCCCAAATCCTGGAAAACAGAACGTACAACAAAAATACTTTGATCACCATACATTGTGCCAATATGCATAGTGAAAAATTTATGGATCCATGCAAAAAATTTCATGAAAGGATATAAAGCAACGACATCTTTTAGAAATGCACCGCCTAGAATTGACGGATCTTTCTGAAAAAGAGCATTCAAAGACTCGTAGTGCCGTTGAGTGAAATCAGTATCCACATGGTGAAAAACTAATATTTCACCCTTAGCAATTTCTGCCCCAGCATCTAACTGCGCACCTCTAGAAGGCTTATAAAACTCTACTAAATCAACACCAAATTCATCACATAATGACCTAACAGGAACTCGGTCCTTTGACGCATCAGAAACCACAATCTGTGGCATTGGTTCTAGTGACACTAATGCGCCAAGACACTCCCTAAGAAATGACGCGTCATCACAACAAGGAACAATAAAACTGACATTAAATTTATCAGCCATTAAGGAACAAACACTGTTAATTGTTTATCACACGGAAAGAAATCTATGGGCGAAACACCAGCCAATTCGCCATCAACCTCGAATGGAACCTCAATATCACTTTCCACCCTAATTCTAGACGCTTTAACATATTCAATACCCTTTGTTTTCTCAGCTCTTCCAAGAGTGATCCCTGAAACATAGCGTAAGATATCCGTTGGACTTTGATCCTTAAAGACCATCACATCCAGTAGGCGATCGTCATTTGAAGCCTCAGAAAACAATCTTAGCGCGGGGCCATAAAGCGCTCCATTTCCTATAAGAACAAATGCACCTTCTATTATTTTTCCTGATTCCGGAATGACTCTTATCGCTGGCGGGGCCTGATTCGCAACAGAAAATGCTGAAATTAAGTAGCTGAATCTACCAAACTTTTTTTTATTCTCCCAACTAGTCTCCTCAATAATTTTTGCATCATAACCAACGCCTGCTACCTGTACAAAAATAGATTCTCCCGCCTTAAAAACATCGACCTTTCTTTTCTTCCCCTTTTCAATTACTTGCCAACATTCTTTCAATTTATTTAAAGGCAACCCGAGTTCACGGGCAAAAAGATTCATAGTTCCAGTAGGGAAAATTCCAAGCTCAATTTCTGAAGATAAAATTGATTCAATTACCGCGTTAATAGTACCGTCTCCACCAGCCACTGCTATTTTCGGCCAACCTTCAGAAACTAATTCACTCGCAATTTCTTTTAAATGAGAATGATCTTTGGTTTCATAAAGTTCGATCCTGTCCGAAAAGCTTCCTAATTCCTCAGCGAACTGCTTTCCTTTTTCAGCATGAGCAGAAGGATTGAATATCAGTGGTATTTTTTCGCTCATAAAACCAATTAAATGAGTCCTAAAAAAGATAAACCGTAAAGAAATTAAAGGTTCGATTTCACAAGTTCAAGCCACTCAGATTCTAGCTCATTAGGAGGGCTCGGTTTCCTCCCAGCCTTATTATACCAATAAGATGCATTCCCCAAATCACCTTCGATTACGTGCAAATGCGCGTGAATCCATGACCCCATACTAGTATGAATATCGCTAGCAAGATTATGCGCCTCCTCCCAATCTCCTTTCTTAGCATACCAAAGAGCACAAAGTTCCTGAGAATATTCTATTGGAGGCTCATCGTCGTTCTTCACTGAATTTAAAATACTATCTATAGAATCAATTCCCATATAGCCATAATTTAGGATAGGATAAACCAATACAACTCATTTCTTTATTCTTCGATGTCGATTGATAATTAAGTCACACAAAAGAAAAAATTAATTCTTATTTTAATGACGAAATTCCTTGATAAATACCGCACAAAGTGAATCCTCAAAACTAATCATTTGAGAGCAAATAATACCAAAACCCCAAGAGAGAATAGCAATCATCTACCTGACGGCCTACTCTTCCCTTTTGAACTCGTCTCGGACCATCTCATTAAAGTGGATGAGTTCATTCGAGAACAGGCCAAATCGTTCGATCCTGGAGTCGAAGGGTATGTCAGCTATGTTTGCGATATAAGCGGCAAAAGAATTAGGCCTGCCCTTGCAATATTGGCTGGAGGATCGACTGGAGAAATTACAAATAAGCATCTAGAAATTGGTTCTGTCGTCGAGCTTGTGCACTTAGCAACGCTAATCCATGACGACATAATGGATGATGCAAAAATTCGAAGAGAAATGCCCACGGTAAGTGCTAAGTGGGGATCCTCACTAAGTGTCCTTCTTGGTGACTGCCTCTTTGCTAGGGCTCTCGAATTAGCCACAAAATTTGAGGATCCCGATGTTTGTAGGTCAGTCGCTAATGCCGCTTCGGCCGTGTGCCAAGGAGAAATACTACAAACTCAAAGAAGATTCGATCTAACTCTCACGCGGGAAGAATATTTTCACATGATCGAATCAAAGACTGGAGCACTCTTTGCTGTGTCAACTGAATTAGGAGCAAGGTTATCGGGAGCAAGCAAAAAAATTCAAAAAGAATTGCATGATTTTGGCATGAAGGTTGGTACGGCATATCAAATATATGATGATTGTGTTGATCTAATTGGTAAGGAAGAAAACGCAGGAAAAACACTCGGCACAGATCTCACAAAAGGGAAACTTACCTTACCGGTATTAAATTTAATTGCCTCAGGCACTAAGACTCAGAGAGAAAAACTCAATGAACGGCTCCTATTAAAGGAACCCATTGATGTTAATACTCTTGCAGGAATCGCAGACTATGATGGAGCAATTCAACGTGCAGTATTGACCGGGAAAGAGATACTCTCTCAAGCGAAAGAACATTTGGTAGATTTATCAAATAGCTCGTACCAAAAAGGTCTATTGCAAATAACAAATTATTTGGAAACGCTCTTTGATGATTGTAAATGCTGAGACCTTCTGAATTATTCGATTCTATGTAATGATTCATTCAACAGCAATTATTGATCCTAAAGCTAGAGTCGAAGAGTCAGTTCAGATTGGAGCCTTCGCCATCATTGAATCTGGTGCAATTATCGCAGAAGACTGTAAGATTGGTGAACATGCTCAAATTTGCGGATCAGTTGAAATCGGTAAGGGAACTAGCATTGGACGAGGTTCAATAATTGGGTCAGAACCTCAAGACACTTCCTTTGACCCTTCCAACAAAAGCGGTGTAAAAATAGGAGAAAAAAATAATATCCGTGAACTAACGACCATTCATCGCAGTACTAAAGGAGGGGGGTGGACTCAATTGGGAAATGAAAACTTTCTGATGACTGGCAGTCATGTCGGTCATGATGTTAAGATGGGAGACAGGAACATCATTGCCAATAATTGCCTTCTGGGTGGGCATGTTATCGTTGGTACTGGAACCTTCTTAGGAGGGGGTGCTGCTTTCCATCAATTTGTCCATTTAGGAGACCTTTGCTTAGCTCAAGGCAATTCCACGATCACAAAGGATATTCCCCCTTACTGCACAGCCAGCCAAAAGAACCACCTTGTAGGATTAAATACCATTGGATTGCGCCGTGTGGGAATGGATCCTACTACTCGATCACAAATTAAGAACCTCTACCGCGCTGCATTTTTCTCTCAGACTCCTTTCAGAGCGGCATTAAATAAAATAAATGCTGGAAAATTGGGTAAAGAAGCTTTGAAAAATCCTAGCCGCAAAGGGACATGTTTTCCCAAGGTTCAATAATAAGCAAAAAAGAGCATCTACTTCGGTATCAGACCTTTTTGCGGTATTTTTAAAAAAAAAATCCAATAAAGGCATATATAAGCCTCAATTATTCTATTTATTTTACTAAACTATTAAATGCGTCTAAATTTATAAAAAAATTAAATATCTCCCCTACCACTATATCCCTCAGTGCAAAAACACATAAATAATCGTATAACGCACTTATTTTTGGCTATTGCGACGCTTTTAATCTATTTTTCGCCTTCCTTATCCGCCCGCTCTAAAGCTTTAGATCTAAAATTAGGTGACAGTATAGACATTCATGGGACCGAAACCTCGTATAATCACGATACAGGAATAGCAACGGCCAAGGGAGATGCCCACATCAGTTGCGGAAACACTCAGCTCTATGCCGAACAGGCCGAATATCACGCATCTTCTGGGGACATTTATATAGAAGGCAACGTATCAATTTACCAAGGTGAACTTGTTCATAAAGGTGATGCTGCGATTTATAACATCAACACTGGTGAAATCAAAGCTGATGAATTAAGGAGCGGATTAGCACCGATGTTCTACAAGACAGGAAATCTTGAAAGTGAAATTCAAGAACTCGATAAAATTTCGATGCATTCCTCGATCATTACTACTCATGACAGTGCCAATCCCAACTATCAGATCAAAGCCAAGGAAGTTAAAATAGTTGGACTCAATGGACCAAAAGAAAAACGCCGGATCATATTTAATAATATGACCGTATATGCGGGAAAGGTTCCAGTGTTCTGGCTTCCATATTTATCGCAGCCTCTGGATGCCGAACAAAGTTATCAATTCTTACCTGGATATAAAAATAGTTGGGGCGCTTTCCTTTTGAACAAGTATGGGATGATGATAGGAGACAAAGCTCTGGCAACATATCATTTAGATTTTAGGTCATCACGAGGAATCGCAGGAGGATTAGATCTTAAATCTCAAAAGCATAAAAATAACGAAAACTTTGGTCAATTTAAATCCTATTATGCAAATGATCAGGACACGACCCTCACCCATAACAACCGGACAAGGAATGACCGTATCGACCCAGAGAGATATCGAGTGAATTTACAGCACAGGATAGAATTCGACAATCAAGAAAATTCAAATTTTTATTTAGACATAGATATCAACAAAACAAGTGATCAGTATTTTTATGAAGATTTTTTTCCTGAGGAAATTCGTTTGTAGCCGCAACCCGAGAATATACTCAATTTGCAAAAAATATTTCCTAATGCGGTTGCTAGCCTGTGGTCTAGATTTCAAGCAAATGATTTCTACCAGACAGATACCAGACTCCCTGAACTAGCTCTAGACGCAGCCACAAGACCAATTGGGAAAACGGGTATTTTCTATAGCGGTGAAATAAGTGGTGGCATTTACGAGCAAAGATTAAGCACCAAAGAACGTGAAGAAATTCTCCAAGGTAACGGCACAAATCATAACCTTCTCAATGAACCAGAAAATTTATTTGAAAGTCTAAGATCTCGTAACAAACATGATTCAGAATTTACGCGGATTGATACTTATCATCAGCTATCTATGCCTCAGCAGCTGTTTGGATGGTTAAATGTAACACCCAGAACAGGAATCAGAGGAACCTCCTACTCAAGAATTAATGGTACTGATCAAAACGATACTCGAAAGGCCATTCATGCTGGACTCGACGCCTCTTTTAAATTGACTCGAGATTACAATGATTTAGGGCTTTCTCGGTTAGGTTTGACTAAGTTGCGACACACTGTGGAGCCATTCATGCATTACTCCTTCGTCACTGCAGATAAACTTAATTCTGATATAGGAAAAATTGACCGGCTCGTATCATCAACAAAATTAAGGCCCATTGACTTATCCGAATTCACTGCCACTGATGAGATCAATGATTGGAGTATTATCCGTTCAGGAATTTCTCAACAGTTCTTAACATACCGTGATGGTAAGGCCCATAACTGGATGACACTTAAAAGCTATATGGAGCATTACATTGATGATCCTGAATTTGACCGGGACTTTTCTAACCTTTACAATGAAATCAGCTTCACCCCGCTTCCTTGGTTCTCTATAAGCCATGAAATAGGCATTCCTTTATTTGCTGAAGATCCATTCGATTATACTGAATCGAATACCAGAGTCACTCTGATGCCAACTGATCAACTAGAATTCAGTATTGCTCACCGGTTTTTGCAGGATCATCCTATACTTGAGGATTCTGATCTTCTCGATTTTAGAACTTATTACCGCATTGGAGATCGTTGGGGATTGAGTGCGAGACAACGATACGAATTTGATGATGGAACTTTAGAATTCCAACAATACTCACTGCATTACGATCTAAATAGTTGGACAGCAGGCATCGGAGCCTTAGTTGCAGACCACCGTTCAAGTGAAGATGAATTTGGACTCGTCTTTACTTTAACACTGAAAGACTTCCCATCCCTCAGTGTCCCAGTCGGAATAACTCCATCACACTAAGATGTGAAGAATTTTTCTTCTTAGGCGATTAATTAAATTATCTCTAAAGTTATCAATTTCACTAACCAAAATCTCGGTAGGTCCTAAAACATGCCTAAACAACTTTCTCGGAAAATTTGCATAAAAATTCTATGTGAATGGGAAGAATCTAGTAAGTTTATAGACTCTATAATTGAAAGTGAATGTAACAATTCCGAACTGGATCCGCGCGACAGGGCATTTATCCAAAACATCACACTAGGAGTAATCAAAAATCTTACCGTTCTTGAAAATTGGTTATATGAATTACGAAAAGGGAAAATTGATTCGGATATAAGACGTATTATTTACCTGGGACTTTATCAAATACTACTGATGCGTGTTCCTGATCACGCTGCTGTCAATGAAACGGTTAACCTCGCAAGAACAAGAGCACGAGGTCTAGTGAATGCAATACTCAGGCGAGCGGCACGAGAACAAGACCAATTACTCAGAAATTTAGATTCAATGCTACCTGCAGATAAATATTCTATACCTGATCACATTTACCCACGCTGGGAAAAACAGTTTGGAGTTGAAGAAGCTGAACGCATTGCTTACCAAGCCAACCAGGCCGCATCTATTACGGTCCGGTCAAACCCCCTTAGAGGTGGACTCACTGATAAAGATATTTCTGATACTGATGCATCTCCTGTTAAGGATTTTCCTGAATTCTATAAAGTCAAAAAGCTTCCCTTCGAAGCGCTCAATAATGGGCGTTGCTATGCACAGGACCCATCAACTTCAGTCGCCCCAAACTTACTAAATCCAAAATCATCACACCAGGTTCTTGATGTTTGTGCTGCTCCAGGAGGAAAAACTTCTATACTTTCTCTATGCATGGAAAACAAGGGAAATATCACTGCAACGGACATTGAAGGCCCTCGATCTAATAGATTAAAAGAAAACCTAAAAAGGCTAGGAGTAAAAAATGTTACCGTCCAAAGTGGAGACCTATTGAGTCAGGATAATTTCTTGTTCGATCAGAGCAATCAATATGATCGAATACTCATAGATGTTCCCTGTTCAAATACTGGAGTCTTTAGACGAAGGGCCGATGCAAAGTGGCGTCTGATGCCTGGATTCACAAAGGATTTAGCTCAACTTCAATTTCGTATGGTCGAATCCATAATCCCTTTATTAAAAGAGGGTGGCAAAATGGTATACAGCACATGCAGTATAGATGATGAGGAAAATGGACAGCTCGTGTCCAAAATAATAGAAAAATTTTCTTATCTAAAGAAAATCGATGAAGTTTTATTAATTCCTCAAGATGATCGGGACGGCGCATATGCTGCATTGCTTGGTTAGCTTGTTTCTATAGAATATCGAGACTATCATTACCGTGTGTTCGGAAAATTAATTTCTCTACTGACAAGCCTTGCGCTTATAGCAACAATAATTACAGCAATAATTATCTGGGCTTTGAACCGTTCTACTATTTACGAGCGGAAACAAGATCCAGGAACTGCTAATGTGAAGCTACCCTGAAACACATATTGGAATTTAAATTAAAGAACAGATAAACTAAATATCCCAATTTCAAATAACACCTAATTACATGAAAAGAACATACCTACCTTCAATTTTGTTAATATTACTAACGATCAATATTGTTTCCTCTAAAGAAAATAATTCCTCTGTTAAATTAGACTATCAAACTGAAGGAAAAATATCAGTCACCATTAACAATGAACCATTCACCACTTACCATTACAGTAAAGATAGGGCAAAGCCTGTCCTCTATCCAATACTTGGTCCTGACGGCAAAAGAATGGTCAGGGATTGGCCCCTAAAAAAAGATTCCCCCAACGAAGCGCATGACCATCCACATCATGAATCTCTATGGTACACACATGGGGATGTGAATGGAATAAGCTTCTGGCATGTCGGTGAAAAAATGGGGAAGATCAGACATAAAGAATTTGTTAAGAAAGGAAAGGATGAAATAATTACTAGGAATGACTGGTACAGTCCTAAGGAGATTATTCAATGCTCGGATAAGACACGAATACGGTTCTTTGCTCTGCCTAACGGGGGTCGAGGTGTAGATTACGAAGTAACGATCATAGCATCTAACGGTGATGTTAAATTTGGCGACACCAAAGAAGGTTCAATGGGCATAAGAACACATCCTGCTCTCCGGTTAAAAGGTAAAGTCGCTACAGGTAAAGCAATAAATAATAATGGTGTTGCAGGAAGATCAGTTTGGGGAAAGCCAGCTAAGTGGCTTTATTATTGGGGTAAAGTTGAAGATAATGAAGTTGGTATAGGAATATTCGATCACCCATCCAATCCTAGACATCCTACTACCTGGCACGCTCGTGATTATGGACTAATCGCCGCAAACCCCTTCGGATACTCACATTTTCAAGGAAAGCCAAGAGGAACCGGAGATCTGATTATCAAAGACGGTGAAAAAATAACGTTCCGCTATGCATTCGTTTTTCTAAGCGGTGATAACAAAAAATCAGGAGTTGGTGGTATCTATGATAAATGGGTTTTTTCTGATGCGAAGTTCTGATTAAACTGCGCATGAACTAAAATTCCATAACTCACAATCATATTCTTGCTCTTATAGATCCTAATTGTGAAAGAACAAAAAAATACCCAAAGAAAATGATGATCATTGCTGGAATATTCAGCCTCCTTTTTCTATTGAATGCAAATTCTCAAAGCATTAAAGGAGACCAGAGTTCAATCAACAATCCAAATGATATTCTTAATAGCATAAGTCTTGTAGATGGAGATTTTCTTGAACGTTCTCTTATCCGGGAATTGTCTGAAACATTCAGAGTAATGGCAAATGTCACCGTAGCTGATTCCGTTGATTCTGGGTTTTTAATTCGCGGAATTAATGCTGAAGGAATCGGCTTAGCTTCCGGCAATACTCTTTCAACAATCTATGTAGACGGTATCGCTCAATCCAGAGATGGATCAAGGCGAGGATCTTTGGGTACTTGGGATCTAAAAAATATTTCTGTTCTTCGCGGTCCACAAGGAACCTTGGGAGGAAAGAACTCTCTAGCCGGTCATATACAAATTGAAACAAACGATCCAACCTTTCACCATGAAAACTCCTCATTTTTTGGATTGGGTGATAACGGTTTCTACGAGAGCGCTTTCATGATATCAGGACCCATCAATGATCAGTTAGCAGTTCGTTTAAGTGCAGAGTCTCAACACAAAGATGGAGAATTTAATTACCCTATATTCGAAGGATTTCCTGCGCTCAAAGAAAGGCAAGAAGATCACTACTATCAAATTAGAGGAAAGTTACTCTATCAGCCTTCTGGCCCAAAAGGACCCAGCGCAATACTAAGTGCATCGCACTCCTACGATTCACCTCAGTATCAGGACGCGGACGGCCCTTCGGCCGGTGTAAAATGGAGTGATCGTGTGTGGGGACTCCAGACCCTTCCAGTATTTGTTCCGGCACTGTCCACCGAAGTGTCACAATTGAATCTTTCTGTAACAACTCCCATTAGTGATTATTGGAGCATTGAAAGTCTCACTGGTATCGTTAGAACAAATACTGATACCCCTTCCGTAAACTTTGCAACGCAGGGAGAAATCAAAGAAACTGATGCGTCTCAAGAATTTAAAGCCCATTACGAGAATGAATCAATGAAAGCAGATTTAGGTTTTTATTTTTTAGATGGAGACATAGATGAATCACTTAATCAGAACCTCCCCTTTAACGATTTTGAAAATAAGACATTTAATGACAGCTCATTTAGAAATCTTGCTTTTTATGGAGAAACCAGTTTTCAAATCCTTCCAAGATTGTCTCTTTTTGGAGGGTTACGCTACGATCATGAGGAATTAGAGTTCTCAAATACATTCAAAGAGGTCAATGAACAGGGATTATTAAACAGTAAAAAAGTATCAGCCTCATCCTCAGATGACGCAATTTTACCAAAAGTAGGTATTGCTTATGAATTAGATGCGAATAACACCCTCGGGCTCAAGGCCCAGAAATCTTATCGTCCGGGATCCATTGCATATGATCGATTTAATGATATGAAATATGAATAAGAATCTGAGACGGCTTGGAATTATGAGCTGTCTTTAAATGGATTCACTAAAAATAAAAAAATAAAATATTCTGCAAACCTATTTTATCTCGATTGGCAGGATCAACAGGTCAGTATCGCTCAAATCCCTGGTGACATCAGCACGGCTCTAATTACCAATGCAGAAAAATCTCTGATATATGGCGGAGAATTAGAGATCCAAGCTACTCCAACTAAAAGACTCTCTTTGTTCGCTTCTCTGGGTGTAGCGATCACTGAATTTGAGGACTTCCAATTCACTCAGTTTCGTTCAATTTTAGACTTTTCTGGAGAAAAATTTCCTCATTCACCAGATTACACAGCAGCTGTCGGAATAGATTATCAATTCGATAATGGATTCTTCTTTGGCGCTGACATGAAATATACGAGCTCTGCAATATCACGTTCAGTTTTTGAAGGATTAGCAAAGGATGAACTCCCTGGATATACTGTAGCAAATTTACGTGCAGGATATAGAAAAGATAATTGGAGTATCACAGCATTTATCAGTAATGTTACAGACGAGGAATATTTCCTTTATAGATACGATACTCCAAAATTGCAGGTAGGAACTTTAGGACTCGAAAGGTTCTGCGGATTGAGAGCCTCTTATAGGTTCTAGTTTATTTAAATACATAATTAGACAATCTCTTAGCCATTCATAATCCAAGAATTCTTGGAAAACTGAATCCGCAGAAAGTCTCAGCGAAGTAATAACACTGACCCGATCACTCTTTAGTGACACGGAAAAAACCTTTTCTCCTAAGTGCTGAAAATTGGCGATTGATAATGCTACCATTTCCATCGATTCCAGATTCTATAGTTTCCCAATGATGCAAATCACTGGATGATTGAATTATATAGGCACTTCCAACCTTAGTTGGAAAACTTAAATTAAATTGATCAATGACTCCGGAAGGTAACAATTTGGCACTGACATCAATTCCAAATGGATGATGATGGTCTTCGTGCGCATGTGTATGAAGAGAAACCCCATTAAGAGTAAGGTGAGAAGGTGAAATAGATTTTAGATTCCCTGGTATTGCAGAGAATCCAAATTTAACCGAACCGCCAACAGGGATTGACTGATTCCATCCAGCGTGGCGCACTGTGTAGTGATTACCCTCACGTTCAATTAATTCCGCATTCCAAAAAGATGAGATTTCCTGTTCAATTTCAAACTCCAGCTCCCAAGAATTAATCGGATGATCTCCGAGATTTGTAATTTCAGCCTCACCGGTAAATCCAGAATTCCAGTCATTTTGTATCAAGAAATCAACTTCAGCCCTAATGTCCTTATCGCCTGGTACGTCTATATCACCGATACCATTACCAGGATTGCCAATGCCTTTACCATCACTAAAATCAATGTCACTTGCGGAAAAAAAAGCTTCCCCGGCAGGATCAATTCTCTGCCAGATAACATAGAGGATATGTTTTCCAATGCGAGGCGGAAAATCAACCGTAAATCGATAGTAATGCCCATCACGAACTACACGATCAGTACCTGAAAGAGGTTCAAGATCGTCCCATTTCAAAGTCTGGTCAGGTGTCCAGTCCTCAGTAGTGATAAAGGCTAAAAAATAACTTGGATCGTGTGGAACCCAAGCATCAAATATTACAGGATAAGGGCCAGGATTAACGGAAGTCGCTGGCCAATCATCTCGAACAATATCCAGGCCTGAATATTTCTGACGACCAGCTCCGGCAAGTTGATTGTCTGGAATAATGCTACGATAAGGTTCAATGCTATCCGGATCGTATCCCGGGACAAGTTGGCTGACTTCATGCCAGTCATAAAATGCCTGCGTTCCGGCAGTTTCAATAGCAGCTAACGATACCGCATTTTTTGGAGACTCCGGGTTTTCCTGAAAGATACGATAAGAACGACTGACCGGATCACCCACTGATCCATGACTAAATACATTTGTTAAAAAAATTGTATATATTGGAAAATAAAAAATGAATGAATGCCTCATTCATTGACCTTAGCACTTCTTAGCAAACAAGAATGGAAATTAATAAACTTTAATAACAATACCATCCACATCACTCACTCACTATAACTTTAATTAATTCGGCGTCCCCTTGATTTATTTTTAATTTAAAATGGAACTTGCCTTGATCATTTTTCATTAAATCCCCTTCCTCCCATTCTCTATCCTTTTTATTCATATGTTGGATAGATTTTATTTTATCAGCAAACTTTAAAATAACTTCATGATTAGAACCAATGTCACGATTTCCTAATACAATAAATAGTTCGCCTTTAGAACCCTCAAATATTCCCATAACAATATTATTTCCCTCAGGTCTTACCCAATAATCATCTGGGGCCTTTACTGTACTTGTTGGCAAAGGGTCCGTATGATAAACAGCCAATGATCTAGCATGAGTCAAACTCGGACTGAATGACGCAATGGTATTATTTATACCTGATACCTCTTTCCCTATATCTGATAATGGGGGCGGCTCAGTTTCAACAACTTTATGAATATCAAACATGGTCCACCCTACCCACCACTTGAATGCCTTAATTCCATAAGCAAGGCTCATTGAGACAGTTTGCCTCATCTTAATAACATTATCTCCATGAACGTGAACGAACCTGAAAACAGGTATACCACCTGCTGCGATAGACATGCGCCTATAATATTCAAGAAAATGAAAGTGCAGATGGGCCTGTCTCTGCCAATGATAATCGTAATATTCAAGCATTCTCGGACGAACTGCATCGAGAAAAAATTCTATCCCTCCATACTGAGAATAGGTAGTGAACTCGGTAGGATGGTAAGCGTCTATGGATTCATATTTTTGTCGAACTGTGCCAAAGTAAGGGAAACTTGATGGTTTTCTGCGGTCACTCATATAATAGGAAATTAGCGTCTTCTCATCCTTCAAGGCATGAGCTGACCAAGGAGTGACTCCATGCAGTAACAAATATATGCCTGCTTGCTTAGATTTTTCAAAGTCGGCTAAACT
>PVBE010992722.1_pt1 | contig 26266 bp, 24 predicted proteins | sample 1631181 | NCBI WGS metagenome assembly PVBE01 (sample SAMN08397723, study PRJNA350692) | Marine metagenome, whole genome shotgun sequencing project. | isolation source: water | place: Pacific Ocean | collected 2012-04 | reverse complement strand
TGCTTCGGGGTCTTCGCCGGGGTCTTCGTCGGGCACGGGCTCGGGCACGGGCTCGGCCGGGGCTTCTTCGGTCGAGGGGGCCTCTTCGTCCGACGATTCGTCGGCGACGGCGGGGGTGGTGGCGAGAAGGGCCGCCAGCAACAGAACTCGCATCAGTACCTCCGAACGGGCCGCACTATATGCTCCCTGCGTGACGCCCGAGCGCCTCCTCCGCATTGCCGCCGCGTACCACGGCCTCATGGGCGCCGTGCTGCTTCTGCTCGCCCAGGACTTCTTCACGTTCCTCAAGCTCGAACCGCCTCGGCACTGGCTCTTCTACATGCTCGCGGCTTCTACGCCCGCGGCCGCGGGGTTTGCCTGCGATGCGGCCCGCCGCCGGCCGGATCTGCGCCCCGGTCTGCTGTTTGGACTGATCGCCGGCAACCTCGTGGCGGCGGTCGTCATCATCGGCGTGGTGACGTGGACCCAGATGCCGACGGTGCTCTACGGCAGCGGCATCGCCGCGGGCCTCTGGGCGTGGATGTTCTGGAACGTATACTCCCCCGAACCGACCGACGAGGAGCCTGCTCCATCGTGAGCGAGACCACCCGCCTGACCGACCTGATCGCCGCCCTGCAGCGCGATCTCGACAACGCCGACCCCCGCGTGCGACCCCGCAAGGAGTTCAAGAACGCCGAGGCGTGGGTGCGTGAACTCGATCCCGAGGCCGTCGGCGAAGACGGCCTCGAGGACGCGATCCGCGATGGCGAGGCGATGCGGGATCTGCTCGATCTCGCGATCACGGAGACGCAGAGCCGGGTCGATGCCGAGGAGCGGACGAAGCAGACGCGCCTCCGCGAGGACGAAGAGCTGCTCACGATGATCGGGAACGAGCTGAAGCTGTACGGAGGCCTGATCTTCGCCTCGTTCGTGCTTCCGCCCGCGACCCTCGGGCCGTTCGGGGCCTACTGCGGCTTCGGCGTGATCCCCGCCGCCTTCGGGTTGGCCCGCATGATCAGCGCCACCGCGAAGGTCGACGGCCGCTCCTGGCTCATCCTCCAGGACCGCGTCGATCAGCTCATGTCGAAGGTGAAGATGGCGCACGGCGCCGCCGCGGGCGCCGGTCTGCTGACCATCCTCTGGGTCGTCATTGCGCTCCTGGCGGGGGAAGCCGGCGGCGGATGACGACCATCGCCCTGGACTGCATGGGCGGCGATCACGGGCCTCAGGAGGCAGTCGCCGGTGCTGCCGCGCTCTCGATCGAGCGGCCCGACCTGCACACCATCCTCGTCGGCGACGCGGCCCAGATCGGGCCGCTGCTGGACTCCATGACCTACGACCCCGCGCGCCTGAGCGTGCGGCACACCCCCCACTTCGTGGGTCCCGAAGACGTGCCTCGGGAGGCGCTCGCGGCGCATCCGGACGTGTCGATTGCGGAAGCCTGCGAGCTGGTCGCGGAGGGGCGGGCCTCCGCCGTCGTCACCGCCGGCTCGACCGGTGCCGCCATCCTCGCGGCGGCGCGCCGGCTGGGGAGGATCCCCGGGGTGAGGCGCGCGGCGCTGGCGGCGGTGACGCCGACCGAGCAGCGGCACGGCCCCCACGGGGATCCGTTCGCGCTGCTGTTGGACGTGGGAGCGACGCTGAACGTCTCGTCCCGGGACCTGGTGACGTTCGCGATCATGGGTTCGGCCTACGCCGCCGCGATCTCGGGCAACGACCGGCCGCGGGTGGCGCTCCTGAGCAACGGCACCGAGTCCCACAAGGGGCCGCCGGAGGTGGTCGCCGCTCACGCGGTGCTCGCGGAGCTGGGAGAGATCGAGTTCGCGGGCAACGTGGAGGGGCTCGACATTCCCCGTGGATCGGTGGACGTCGTCGTCACCGGGGGCTTCATCGGCAACGTCGTGCTGAAGATGCTGGAGGGGATCGGGGAGGTCATCGCGGACCTCGCCTCGGACGCCTACGCCCGGAAGTTCCTGTGGCGCCTCGGGCTGACGATGCTGTCCTCCGGCATCAAGCAGATCGAGGCGGTGATGGACTGGGAGTCGTACGGCGGCGCGCCGATCCTCGGCTTCTGCCAGCCCGTCATCAAGGCTCATGGACGCAGCCGCAGCGGCGCCATCGCCAACGCCTGCAAGGTCGCGGCGAAGGCGGCCCGGTCGGACATGGTGCGCACGGTCGAGCGTGCCGTGGCCCGGCTCCCCGTCCCCGAGGAAGAGGAGGTGGGCTCATGAGCGAGTGGGGCCACGTCTACCGCTGGGACCTGGACAAGACGTACCTGGACACCCGGTTCGAGAAGCTCAGCCGGATGGTGAAGATCGCCTTCGAATCGGCGGAGGAGAAGGTCAACGTGCCCGGCGCGGCGGCGCTCCTGCGGGAGCTCAGCAGCGAGACCGCCGGCTTCTCCCCCGCCCGCGTAACCATCGTCTCCGGATCGCCCACCCAGATGCGGAAGGTGTTGGAGGAGAAGCTCGCCCTGGATGGCATCACGTGGCACGAGTTCCACCTCAAGCCGCAGTGGAAGAACATCCGGCGCGGCCGCTTCCGGGCCATCCGGGATCAGGTCGGATACAAGCTGCCGCTGCTGCTCCGCTCGCGGACGAAGATCTCGCAGGAGGTGAAGGAGACGCTGTTCGGCGACGACGCCGAGGCGGATGCGTTCATCTACTCCCTGTACGCCGACATCGTGGCGGGGCGGGTCGACGACCAGGAGATGGTCCGCGTGATGAAGGCGGTGGGCGCCTACGCCGACGCCATCGAGGCCTGCCACCGCAGCCTCCGCACGCTGGAGTTCGCCCGCAGCGACGCGGTCGAGCGCGTCTTCATCATGCTCGACAAGAGCACCCCGCCGGCCTTCTTCGGGCCGTTCGGGAGCCGGGTCGTGCCGGTGTTCAACTACTTCCAGGCCGCGCTCGTGCTGTTCGCCGACGGGCACCTGGATGCGCGCTCGGTGATCACGGTGACGCAGGCCTTCCTGGAGGCGGATCAGCACACCCCCGAAGAGCTCGCCAACCTGTTCCAGGACGTCGTCCGGCGCGGCCACCTGCCCGCCCACGCGATGCAGGAACTGGGCATGGCGGTGCAGGACGAGGAGGACACCCCGCCGCAGACCCGGGAGGTGGTGTGGGCCTGCGTGCAGCGGTTCGTCGATCTCGCGGACGAGCGGCGGTACGACCCCCCGAAGCCGCCGGAGATGGACTACTTCGCCATCCTCGAGCACATGAAGAAGCACTGAGCCCGTGGGCCTGTTCGACGTTCACGCGCACCTGACGCACCCCAAGCTGGTCCCCCGAATCGACGGCGCCATCGAGCGTGCCCGGGCCGCGGGGCTGACGTCGGTGATCTCCAACGGCCTGAACCAGGAAGACAACGAGGCGGTGCAGGCCCTGGCGTCCGACGTCGATCTGGTGCGCCCCGCGTACGGGCTGTACCCGGTCGATGCGGTGCTCCCGGAGATGCTCGCGGCGGGCGTCGAGTACCCGCGTACCGCGAGCGCGGCGACGGCGGAGGAGGCAGCCTCGTGGATCCGCGATCACGCCGATGAAGCCATCGCGGTGGGGGAGATCGGCCTGGACGGTCACTGGGTCCCCGAGGCCTTCTGGGAGCGTCAGGAGCAGGTTTTCCGCATGTTCGTGCAGCTCGCGTTGGACGCCGACAAGCCGATCATCATCCACACCCGTAAGCGGGAGCGGCGGGCCTTCGAGGTCCTCCAGGAGATGGGGGTCGAGCGGGCCGACTTTCACTGCTTCGGGAGCCGCGTGAAGCTGGCCGTGCGGATCGCCCAGGCGGGGTACTTCCTGTCGATCCCCGCGCACGCCCGCAAGGCCGAGAGCTTCCAGGCGATGCTCCGCAAGGCGCCTCGCAGCCAGCTGCTGCTGGAGACCGACTGCCCCTACCTCAGCCCCGATCGGGACGCCCTCCCCACGAACGAGCCCGCGTCCGTGAAGGTCACCGCGGAGCTGAGTTCGGAGCTGTGGGGCGAGCCGATCGAGGCGGTGACGGAGCAGTTCGAGGACAACTACCGGCGGCTGTTCCGCGAGGATCCCTAGCCCGGACGATCCCGGACGATCCCGGACGATCCCGGACGGACGATCCCGGGCGCATCAACATAGGAACCTCCTGATTTCAAAGGGTTGGGGACTGGCACGGCCCATGCTTCGGCGTACGCGCGTGTCCGTTGTCGACTTCGAACAAGCGCCCCTGGTGCCCGCGGCAGCCGCGCTCGCGGCGGGCCTCGCGGTGGGGCCGGTGCTCGGCGGGGGAGCCACTCCCTGGCTCGGCGTCGCCGCCCTCGCGGGCCTGGGCGCAGCGGCGTGCACGGGGGCCCGCCGCTCGCTCCTGCTGGGGTTGGCCGTGGTCGCGCTGGGCGCGGGCCGAGGGGTCGCGGGGGCGCCCGAGCCAACCCCCGACGGCCGGTGGTGGACCGTGCGCGTGGTGCGCGCCGCCGATGCCCCCGTCGACCGCCTCGTGGTCGAGGTGATGTCGTCTTCGGGCGGTGAGACGGGGGCGTGGACGGGGCGGCTCCGAGCGGAGGTGCGGGCCGCCGGGTGGACGGCGGGTCCGGTCCGGCGGGGGGACGTGCTCCTGCTGCGGGGTCGGCTGCGGGTCGGGCGGCGCGGGCGGCGCGTGCTGTCGGTGTGGAAACCGGGACATGCGTGCGTTCTCCCCGGAGGGGCCGGTCCGCCGGTGCTCGCGGGGCCGGCGTCGGCGGGCTGGCGGGACCGCGGGGATCTGGCCCTGGAGGGGGCTCGAACGCGGGTCGGGACGGCCGTCGAGCGGGGCGCGACCCCGCGGACGCGGGGGCTGCTGCGGGCGCTCGCGTTGGGTGATCGTCGGGGTGTCGGTCCGCGGCTCCGCCAGGCCTTCGCCCGGACCGGGACCGCGCACCTGGTGGCGATCTCAGGGCTGCACGTGGGCTGCTTCTACGCGGCGCTGCTGGCAGGCCTCCGTCCGCTGCTGCGGCGGGGCCCGTGGCCGCTGCGGTGGAAGCTGGAGGGGCACCCCGATCGGGCCGCGGCGGTGCTCGCGCTGGCGGGCGCGGCCGCGTACGTGGTCCTCGCGGGGGCGCCGATCTCGGCCCGCCGCGCGCTGGTGATGCTGGCCTGCGTCTGCGCCGCCTCGCTCGCCGACCGCGCCCCCTCGTCCGGCAACGCGCTGGCGGCGGCGGTGATCGTGGTGGGGTGGACCGACCCCCCGTCGGTGGGGCAGCTGGGCTTCCAGCTGTCGGTGGCGTCGGTCGCCGGCCTGATCTGGTTCGTCCCCGGCATCGGTTCGGGCGGCGGCCGCGGCGGCTGGTACGTGCGCCGCGTGCTGCAGGCCTTGGTGGCGTCCACGGTCGCGACCGCCGCGACCGCCCCGCTGATCGGCCGAGTGTGGGGATCGGTGCCGGCGGCGGGGGTGTGGGCCAACCCGGTGGTCGTGCCCGTGCTTGGCGCGGCGACGGTGCCGGTGCTGCTGTTCGGAGCTGCTTTGGCGGTGATCGAGCCGAGCCTGGGGGTGCCGTTCGTTCGGCTGGCGGCAGGGATCGCGGAGCTGGGCCTCGCCCTCGTCGACGTGCTCGCCCGCCCGGAGCTGTCGCCGATGATCGCGTGGCGCCCCGGGCCGTCGACGGTGGCGGGGGCCTACCTCGCGGCCGGCGCGGTGCTGCTGGCGTGGGCCCCCCCGGAGGAGCGATGAGGAAGCTCGCGGCGGTCGTGTGCGCGGCGCTCGCGGCAGGCCTGCTGCTGGGGTTGGCGCGGGCTCCGGATCCTGGGTTCGCCCCCACGACGCTGTGCGTGCGCGGCCTGGACGTGGGGCAGGGGGACGCGTGGCTGGTCACCTGGCCCGACGGCCAGCGCTGGCTGATCGACGGGGGCGGGGACCCGATGGGGCTGTGGGACGTCGGGCAGTCCCGGCTGCTGCCGGCTTTGCGAGCCGAGGCGATCGAGCACCTCGACCTCGTGCTCGCGACTCACGGAGACGCCGATCACACCGAGGGTCTGGTGGCGGTGGTCGAGGAGCTGTCGGTCGGCGAGCTCTGGATCCCGGGGCACCGGCGCATGACGGGGCGGATGCGCCGGTTGGTGACCGCGGCCGAGCGTCGGGGGGTGCCGGTGAAGCAGATCGAAGCCGGCGACGTGCCCACCGTCGCCGCTCCGGGCGAGCTCCGGGTGCTGCACCCGAGCCCGGGCGGGGACCCGCCCAAGCACCCCAACGACCGCTCGATCGTGCTCCGGCTGGCGCTGGGCCGGGTCTCGTTCCTGATGACGGGCGACCTGGAGGCGGAGGGCGAGCAGGGGCTGCTGGTGGAGCCGCTGCGTTCGACGGTGATGAAGGTCCCCCACCACGGGAGCCGCACCAGCAGCACGCAGCCGTTCGTGGACGCGGTCGACCCGATGGCGGCGATCGCCGGGATCGGTGAGGACAACCGGTGGGGCTTCCCGACCGCCTCGGTGCGGGCGCGCTACCTGACCCGCCACATCCCGATGTACTGGACGGGCCGCCACGGGGAGCACCGGATCTGCACCGACGGTTGGTCGATGGTGGCGTCGCACCGCGACGGGGTCGGGTGGAAGGAGCTGCGGAGGTGGTCGGTCCAGGAGGTGGATGCCTGGTGGCAGGCCGGCCTGGAGGCGCCGCCGAGGGTGGTTCAGCTCCCCTGCGAGGAGGTCAAACCGCCGAAGCGGAGGAAGCGGAAGCGGAAGCGGACCAAGAAGCCGAAGCCGAAGCCGAAGCCCGAGCCGGAGGAGTCCGACGAGCCTCGCCTGATCGACGATCGGGAGTGGGAACGGAAGCGGAAGAAGCGGGGCCGGCTAAGGCCGGGCTGGTGACCCGTCAGTCGGTCCACCGCACGGTGATGACCTCCACCTCGGCGGCGGCCTCGTGCGCGTCGCTGTCGTACAGCACCCGGAGCGCCGGGTAGGTCGCGGGGTCGTGAATCGCCTCGCGCCAGGGCGTCAGCGCCGGAACCGTCTCCTCCGCGATTCGATCGAACTCCGGATTCCACGAGTCGTAGTCCGTCTCCAGGTCCATCAGGAGGAAGTCGAACCCCTCGGCGATCCACGGCAGGAGCGCGCCGCTGCCTCCCCCGCCGGAGTGGGTCCCGAGGCCGACGCGCGCCGGGTCGACCTCCGACCGCTGGCGCAGCCACTTCTGGATCAGCACCCCTTCGGCCAGCCTCGTCGCCATCACGCTGGTGCCGGCGGCGAGGAACTCCCAGGCGATGCGGGACTCGCTGTCGCGGTCCTTGAACAGCAGCAGCCGCGGTACGACCACGGCGAACCCGCGCCGCGTCAGCTCCATCGCCCCTGGCCGCTCCATCATCCACTCGGGGCTGTCGCCGTGGCCGTGCAAGCCGATGGCGGCGGGGAAGGGGCCGTCGCCGTAGGGCACCCGGTAGAACGCGTCCCACGCCCCCAGCAGCGGCTCCTCGAACAGCAGGTTGATGTCGGTCCACTCGGCGTGTTCGACCCGTCGGCGCTCGGTCCGCGGACCTCGGTGAAGGCGGTCCTGGCGAGGGCGATGTCGGCCCCGGTGGCGGTGTGGATCGCCTCCCTCAGCTGTGCGGGACCGGTCGGAGTCCGGGGCTCGATCGGCCCGTCGATGACCCGCTGGAACTCCTGCCACAGCACGTCGCGGTCGCGGGGCTCCCGGCCCAGGGTAGGCAGCATGCGGTCGTACGGGGCGGCGCAGTCGACCAGCCCATCGCACTCCCACTGGGCCGCGATGGAGACCCGCTCGACGAACCGGACCCCCGGCTGCACCGGTGGTGGCTCGGGAGCCGGGGGATCCGCCGGACGCGAACACGCCAGCGCCAGCAGGGCCAGCGCCGCGACGCCCCGCCCGGGACCCCTCAGGGAAGGTCGGTCCAACAGATCTGCCGCCGATACACCTTCGTGTCGAACTGCTGGGGCCAGCCGTTCAACCGCCGGTTGAACACGACCCGCTTGCCGTCCAGCGTCGGGTGCACGACCTCCTCGTTCCGCCCGTTGGCCGTCAGCGGCAGGAGCATCTCGGCGGCGGGGTCCCAGAGCACGACCTCGTCGTCGCCGGGCACGTCGCCGTCAGCGCTCAGCGGCGCGACCCCGACCCACCGACCGTCGTCCAGCCGCTGGGCCCCGCCGAGGCAGATCGGCATCGCGGTGACCCGCTTGCGACGCAGGGTGCGTCCGTCCGCCTCGATCAGGCGGCACCCTCCGGGGGCCTCGTCGAGGATGAGGAGCGAGTCGCCGTCCGGCTCCACCGCCTTCAGCCGCCCCTCCAACTCCAGCCGCCCCGTGGGCGTGCCGGCCTCGTCGTAGAGCCGAACCTCCGGGCCGGTCTGGCCCAGCAGCCGTGGACCGGCGGGGGTGCGCGTCCACCGCACTCGATCCAGGTTGGGGATGTCGACCCCGCGATCGGGCCACAGCAGGCCGGTGCCGACGTTCCGCACGTTGACGGCGGTGGGGCCGCCGCCGATCCCGGGCTGGAACCAGCGGGTCCGCTGCCGGCGCGCCAGGAGGCCGACCTTGGAGACGCGGTCGTCGATCAGGTCGAGCTGCACGAGCCCCTCGATGCTGTCCGCGCCGAACGCCTCGACGATGGCGAACCGCCCGTCCACGTCGACCTTGGCGAGGTCGTACAGGTTGTTGGCCTCGAACAGCGTCTTGATCGTGCTCGGGTCCTCGGGATCGACCAGCAGGAGCCGCTCGGGGGGCTCGGTCCAGTCCGGCTTCACCGACGGCGGGATCTTGAACACCGGCTCGCGGGTGTACTCCTGCACGACCACCCGGCCGTCCTCGGCGACCCCCGCCGCGAACCACGCCCGGCAGGCGCCCTCCAGGCAGGTGACGCCCGGTTCGGTCTCCCCCAGCGTCGCCAGCCGAGCGGCCTCGTCGGTGCAGTACGCGGCCCACTCCTGCTCCTGCTCGTGTCGGGCCCCGACCCCCCGCTGAAGCTGCGACAGCTGCCGCGCCTGGCCGAGCTTGCCGGAGGAGACCTCGTACGCCAGCACCGGGGCGAAGCTCTCCTGCGCGAACAGCGCATCCAGCGTCCACGGGTTCAGCGCCGTCGCCCACTGCTCGGAGGTCTGGCGGATGGCCGCGCTGGGGGAGGTCGACTCGTAGGCGTACTCGAGCGCGGCGAAGGAGACCGCCTCGGACCCCGGGCGCGTGCTCGCCACCTCCGCCGACATCGTCACGAGGTACAGCTGGTTCCCCGGGACGAGCCCCTCGCGCATCTGCTGCGAGCTCAGGTCCAAGATCAAGGCATGCCCCGCCCGTTCCTCCCGGGCGGCTCGCAGGGCGGCCTCCAGGGGCGCGTCCGAGGGGATGGGGTCGGGCACGATCACCAGCGTCAGGCCGGCCCGCTCGAGGTTGGTGGCGATCTCGCTGGCGAGGAAGAAGTCGGCCGCTTCGTCGACGCTGCCGCGGCGCACGATGCCGAGGGTCAGCGGATCCCCCACCGACAGCCCCTGCATCACCGCCACGCCCCCGCCGATGACGAGGATGAGGGTGACTCCGACGGCGACCAGACCGCCGCCGCCCCCGCCGCTGCCGGCGCCGTCCCCGAGCTCACCGGCGAGCTTCTTGCGGGCCTGGGCGCAGCGGTGCCAGCTGGGCTGGGCGATGAGGACCAGGGCGATAGAGGGGAGGGCGAACATCGCGTTGATGAGCGCGCCGGGGGAGAGCACGTGGCCGAACGCGGCGATGAGGAACCAGGCGCCCGACAGCAACGCCAGGAAGCCGGCCACGAACGGCGCCATCCAGCCGACCCGGCGCACGAACTTGGCCATCGCGTAGGCCCCCGCGATGTTCAGGGCGGCCGCGCCGAGCAGGATCGGGGGGATCCAGGTCACCCACCCCGAGCCACCCATCGTCACGACCCCTCCCTGGAGTCCGGTGGCGATCGCGAGCACGCCGTGCAGCGCCATCACGCCCGCGGCGAGGGACACGAGCAGACTGGGCTTGGCCCGGTCGATGAGTTCGTCGAGATCGGGCTCTGGGGTCGTCATGGCTCCTCCTCAGGAAGCATGGCCCCGGGAGCCTACATCGATCCGAGGCGCTTCCCCCGCACCAGCAGCCACACGCCGACCGCGACGATCGGGATCGAGATCCCCTGCGATGTCGAGAGCACCTGGCCGAGCTGATCCTCGAACCAGAAGGCCCTGTGCACGTCCAACCGGAACAGCTCGATGACGGACCGGCTGAGGCCGTAGGCGACGAACACGAGCCCCATCGCCTCGCCCTCGAACCGCTGCCGGCCTCGAATCCAACGGATCACTAGGTAGATCGCCAGCGCGTTGAGCGCGGCGTACGCCTGGGTGGGGTGCAGGGGGATGCCGCGGAGCACGCTGGGCACTTCGCCGCGCAGGAAGGTGACCCCCCAGGGCCACTCGATCCCGGTGCCCCAGTCGATCGGCCGGCCGTAGCAGCAGCCGTTGCTCAGGCACCCCAACCGCCCGAACGCCAGGCCCACCATCACCGGTCCCGCGAGCACGTCGCCGAACCGGATCAGCGACAGCTTGTGGATGCGGCACCCGGCGATGACGACAGCGAGGCCCCCGAGGAAGCCGCCGTAGAAGACCATGCCGCCTTCCCACACCCGCAGGAACGCCAGCGGGTCCGCCTTCAGCGCGTCGGGGGCGACGAAGATGAAGTGCCCCAGGCGCGCGCCGATCAGCCCCGCGACGATGGCGGGCACCGAGATCCGAATGACGTCCTTGGGGTCGTCGCCGCTGCGCTGGGCTCCCCGGATCGCGACTTCGAGCGCGACCGCGCAGCCGACGATGAGGAAGAAGAAGTAGCTTTGGACCGCCACCGGTCCGATCCCCGGCAGATCCAGGCGGAGCAGCCAGGGGTTCATGTCACGCCTCGGCGGGGACCGCCTCGGCAGCCGCCTCAGCCAGATCGCTGGGCCGCTTCCCCTCGATGAACAGCACGTGCCAGATGAACAGCCCGACGCCCACGTTGATGCATATGTCGGCGACGTTGAACGCCGGCCAATACGACGTGTTGAACTTGTCGATGAGGAACGCGCCGACCGTGCTGTCGCGCGGCAGATAGAACTGCAGGAAGTCCGTCACCTCGCGGAACATCAGCCGGTCGATGAAGTTGCCCGCGGCACCCGCGAACACCGAACTGAGGCTCACGGCGAGCAGCCGGTCGTGCACCGTCAGCTGCCGGAAGTAGCCGAGGATCAGCACGAACGCCAACAGCGTGACGACCGTGAAGAAGGCCATTCGGTACTCGGCGTCGCCGAAGAGGCCCCAGGCGGCGCCCGGGTTCTTGGCGTGCACGATGTTGAAGAAGTCCTCGATGACCTCGACCTTGGGCCGGCGCTTGCCGGGCTCCAAGGGCAGCTTGCTGCGGATCAGCCACTTGGACCACTGGTCCAGCAGGATCAGGATCGGGACGAGGGTAAGGAATACGTTGCGGTGGTACTTCATGACGGGGGCGCCTCGTTTGCCTGTTCGGAGGTCCGTTCGTCAAGGAACAACGAATGCACGGTAAATAGTCCCACCCCGACAACAATGCAGATGTCGGCCACGTTGAACGCAGGCCAGTGGCGCCCTTGGAGGTGGAAATCCAGGAAATCGGTGACCTGCGCGTACAGCACGCGGTCGATGAAATTGCCCGCCGCGCCCGCGAAGATGAAACACAGCGCGAACGCCAGGAGCCGCTCGGAGGCGCGCAACGACCGGTAGTAGTTCGCGATCATCACGAACGCGATCAGCGTCACCACGACGAAGAAGATCTGCCGGTGCTCGCTGCTGGCGAGCAGCCCCCACGCCGCTCCCCGGTTCTCGATGTGCACGATGTCGAAGAACCCGTCGATCACGCTGATCTTGCGCAGCGCGACGATCCCGCCGCCGGAGATCGGAAACTCCGTGCGGATCCACACCTTGGTGAGCTGATCGAGCAGCACCATGGCGGGGACGAGAATGTAGAAGAGCCGGAGGTGCGGCTTCAGTTGACTTCCATCGTGTCGAGCACGTCCAGATCCAACAGTTGGCTGATGGTCTCTTCGTCCGCGCCGGGGAACTCGTACTCAGCGAACTGCGACGGAGCCGCCCACCGCGCGTCGTTGACGCCGATGTGCTGCAGCTCGTCGTCCTCGTCGATCTCGCACCGGAAGACCTGCATGTCGACCGTGTAGTGGTCGTACTCGTGGACGACCTCCATCACGAGTTCGCCGACCTCGGCTTCCACCCCCAGCTTGTCCTTGAGGATGCGCCGGAGCACGTCCTCGCTGCTGGCTCCTGGTGGCACGCGGCCCCCGGGGAACTCCCACAGCAGGGGGAGCGTGCTCGAGGCGAGCCGCTGGGTGATCAAATAGGAGCCGTCGCGCCGAACTTCAGCGGTGACGACTCGAATCTTCTGTCCTACGTACTTGGTCTTCATCGACCCCATCCAGGTCCGGTTTGAAGGCGAGGGAAGCTACCACAGCGATTCGGTATGGTGTGCCCGCCCGGAGGCCCCATGCTGCATCGGACCCTGCTCACCGTCACAATCGTGCTTCTGCTTGCTGCGCCCGCAAGCGCGCGTGAGGGGGCTCCCGACGTCCAGCAGTTCAAGCCCGTGACCGACGTCCAGGGGTTCGTGCTCCTGCACGACGCGACGCAGTTGAACCAGTTCCGCCCCGCCTTCTCGCTGACCCTGAACTACGGGGTGAACCCGCTCGAGGTGAACGCCCCCGGCTACGGACGTCAGTTCGGCATCGTCGACGGCATCTTCGGGGTGGACCTCACCGGCGCCTTCGGTCTCTTCGACTGGTGGGAGGTGGCGCTGCACTTCCCCGTCGCCCAGATTCCGCTGGAGACCGACTTCATCACCAACGTCGGCGGCAAGAAGGTCGCCTACGGCATCGGCGACATCCGGCTGGAGACCCGCCTCCAGGCGCTCGACCCCAGCAAGTTCCCCGTCGGCCTCAGCGGTAGCCTGTTCCTGACCGTGCCGTCGGGCAGCGAGCGCGCCGGGCTCGGCCGCGGCCTCCCCGGCGGCGGGGTGCGGGTGGCGCTGTCCCAGTCGTGGACGCGAGTCCACTTCGCCGTGAACGTCGGCTACGTCTTCTACCCCCGGGCGACCATCGCGAACCTGACCACGGGCGACGAGATCACCCTCGGCGGCGGCATCGGCTTCACCCCGATCATCGACAAGCTGAACGTGCGCCTCGAGCTGGACGGCAGCTTCAACGCCGGCCCCAACGACGACGGGGACGAGCGGTTCGGCGACCCCGCGCACACCCCCTTCGAGGTGCTCGGTTCGGTCGAGTACAAGTTCCCCTTCGGCCTCGCCCTGCGCGGCGGGCTCGGCAAGGGCATCACCCCGGGCTTCGGGGCCACCGACTTCCGCTTCTTCGTGGGCGCCTCGTACGCCATCTTCAAGCCGATCGACCGCGACAAGGACGGCATCGCCGACCCCGACGACGCGTGCAAGAAGGAGCCGGAGGACATGGACGGCTGGGAGGACAGCGACGGCTGCCCCGACCCGGACAACGACGGCGACGGCATGGCCGATGTCGCCGATCAGTGCCCCGACGAGGCGGAGGACGCCGACGGGTGGGAGGACGCCGACGGCTGCCCCGACCCGGACAACGACGGCGACGGCATCGACGACGGCGTCGACACCTGCCCCGAGGAGCCCGAGGACCTGGACGGCTTCCAGGATGTGGACGGCTGCATCGACCCGGACAACGACGGTGACGGCATCGCCGACATGAGCGACGCCTGCCCCAACGCCGCCGAGACGGTCGACGGCTGGCAGGACGAGGACGGCTGCCCCGACGACAAGCTCGCCGTGGTGACGGAGGGGCAGATCGCCATCCTCCAGCCGATCCTGTTCCGCTCCGGCAGCGCGAAGATCGAGAAGGAGTCCATGAGCATCGTGACCACGGTCGCGAAGATCATGACCGAGCACCAGAGCATCCTGCAGGTCCGCATCGAGGGCCACACGGACAACAAGGGGAACCCGGACAGCAACCTCCGGCTGTCCGAGCGCCGCGCCGAAACGGTCATGAAGGAACTCATCAAGCTCGGCATCGACCGCAGCCGGCTGGAGTCCGCGGGCTACGGCGACAGCCGCCCGGTGGGGAGCAACCGCACCGAGGACGGGCGCACCAAGAACCGGCGCATCGAGTTCCGCATCCTCGCCCAGGCCGCGACCGAGGCGCAGGTGCAGAACCCGTCCAACATCTGGGGTGAGGTGAAGCCGCCGGAGACCGAGGGGGTGCCCGAGCCGCCGCCGGTGACGAAGCCGGAGCTGACGCCTGTTCCCAACCCCTGGGACTGATCGGCCGCGCTAGGGAGTCTCGTCGGCGCCCGGCTCCCACCGGAAGGTGGTGAGCAGCCGCTCGACCATCGCACCGCGCAGCACGAACGTCGGAGCGCGTCCCTCGACCTGCGCGAGGTGACGGCCCTGGGCGTCGGTGGTGGGGGCCAGGGTCAGCACCGTCGTCGCTTCCGCCGTCGCGATCGTGAGCCGAGGCCCGCCCGCGGGGAGCTCGATCGGCTCGTCGATGATCTCGGCCGCCTGCAGGTTCAGCAGGCTGTTGGCGGCGAACTGAAGCTCCGCGTTCGCCGGGGCGAAGTCGGCGGGCGACTCCACGGTCCAGTCGCGGTCTCCCTCGGGCACCACCACGATCGTGCGATCGCCTTCGACCCACGTGAGGGTCGGAGCGTCCGGCCGCCGCACCCCCACCACGGTCTTGTCGCGCAGTTCGCGCTTGCTCTTGTCGAACTGGCGGAGCACCGCGCCCGCCAGCAGGAACGCCCGGTCGTCCCCCTCGATGGAGGCATGAACCGTCTGCCCCTCGACGTCCTCCTCCCCGAACCGCAGGGTGTAGGTCTCGCCCGCTTCGGTGGTGGCGACGACCGTCAGCGTCGGGGTCGTGATGCGTGCCGCCAGCGCCTCGTCCCCCTCCAGCACGCGCTTGGCCTTGAGGTTGCCGAGGGTGCGCCCCATCTGGTCCAGGGCGCGGCTGCTGGGCTCGAATCCGGCGGGCTCGACGCCCTCCCAGAAGGCGCGATCGGGCGTCTCGGTCCGCTTGAACACGAACCGGCCGTGGCTGCCCTCGACGGCCAACTGGGCGAGGTCGTCCTTGGCGAAGGGGACCAGCCGGGCGTCGCGCCAGGCGTCGGGATCGGTGTTGAGCCGGAAGCTCCCGGGCACCCGCCCGCGGTACAGCGACTTGTCCCCGGGACGCTGCAGGTAGTGGCTGCCGCCGCCGATCTTCTTGCCCATGATGAGGTGCGCGAGCGCGCCCTCGGGACCCTCGATGAGCAGCTCGCTGCGGTGTGCCTCGTCCAGCTCGACGGCTTCGAGCGACTCGGTCGAGGGCCGCGGGTCGAGGCGCAGATCGGGGGTGAACCCCTCGTACCAATCGCGGGCGAACGTGCCGATGGTGTCGGGGTCGGCGGGCCGCTCGATGGGCGCGGTCATCATCCACCGGCTGTCGCGCCGCTCGAGCTCGAGGGTGCCCGTGGGGGTGGTCCAGGTGATGGCGTGGATGGCGGCGGGGTCGAAGGGGTCGACCGTCCAGAGGGCCTCCGCGGGGCGGAGATCGCCCAGCAGGCGCAGGCCCGCGAGCAGGCCGAGCACAAGCACGGTCCCCAGCAGCATCTGGTTGGTGCGATCGAGCCTCATCCGGCCGCTCCTCGGCGGCTGCGCCGGGTCAGCCGCACGGCCCCCACGAGGCCGACCAGCAGGGGCAGGCCGGCGGTGTTGGCGAGCCGCAACCAGGCCACGTTGTCGGGGACTTCGAGCATCGACGGGGCCGACACGCGGGGGCGGATGCCGAGCAGGATCTCGTCCGCTGCCATCCAGTCGATGCCCGACAGGAGCAGCCCCGGGTTGGCGAACGGGAGCTCGAACGAGGTGCCGACCAGCAGACGGGTCCCTTCGGGGGAGATGGGGATGCCGGCGGACTCGCCGAACCGCGAATCGAAGCTGCCCTGAAGCGCGACGAGCACGGGCCACGCGCCTGCCCGCTCGCTCTCCTGCACCTGCGCGAGGGCGCGGGGGTCGAGGTTGTTGGCCCGGGCGCCGACCGTCGCCTCGGGCGAGGTGAGGGCGAGCACGTCGACCTGGATGAGCTCGTGGGCGACGGCCGCGCTGGGGTCGATCGGCTTGGCGAAGGGCGCCACCAGGGTGTCCAGCCGTCGGCTGATGGGGTGCTCGCGGTTGAGGTTGCGCAGCAGGGGCACCAGGGGCGAGCTGATCTGCTGGCTGCTCTCGCGAACCCCGTTGCGGGTGCGGATCTTGACCGGCAGCCGGATGACCCCGTTGAGCTTGCGGTCGACGATGAGGTCGGGCCCGATGCTCAGCCCCCAGGGCGTCAGCACCGGGTTGTAGTCCACCGGCCCCGGCGCGATCTCCCGCGTCTTGACGTCGGGGAGGGCGGAGTAGGGGAAGACGCCGTAGGCGCCTCCGCGCATTACGTGCTGGTCGATGGCGTACTGCGCCTGTGGGCTGAGGGGGGCCCGAGCGCCCAGATCGATGAGCACGTTGACGTTGGCGGGGACCTCCTGGACCGTGGTGAGGTCGACGGTGGTCAGGTCGTAGCTCTCGGCGAGCACCGACGCGACGGGGGCGAGGGGGTGGTCCGTGGCGCCCTGGGCCAGCAGCCCGGCGAGGTCGGCCTGGCCGAACCCGAACGCGAAGCCGACCGTCTTGCGGGTCTCGCCCGCCTGGAGCTTGCGGAGCGCCTGCGCGATCTCGAACTCGAGGGTGCCGGTGCGGTCGATGAACGGCAGCACCTCGGTCCCGTCGCGGTGCAGGAACGTCATCCCCAGGTACGTGATCTGGGCTTCGACCTTGCCCGCCGAGCGGGCCGACGTCTCCCGCGGCTCGATGCCCAGGCGACGGGCGCGGGCACGCTCATCGGGGTCGACGCCGGGGTCGGTGTAGGTGACCTCGAAGGGCACGGTGGCGACCGCTTCGAACTCCGCGAGCTTGTCCTTGATGCGCTGCGTGTGCTGCGCGAACTTGCTCGGCAGGTTCGTCGACAGGAACACCTCGACGGTCACCGGCGCATCGAGGGTGCGCACGATCTGCCGGGCCTCCGGGGTGAGCGAGAACTGACCGTCTTCGCTGAGGTCGACCCGGACGAAGCTGTCCGTGGCGAGGTAGTTCGCGGTCACCGCGAGGGCGGCGAGTAGCAGCACCGACAGCCCGGAGTTGATGACGAGGTCCCGACGGGTCATGCCTGGAGCCTCCGCCGTCGCACGAAGTGGGCCGCCAGGGCGAGGCAGACGATCACCACCGACAGGTAGTAGATGAGGTCCCGGGTGTCGAAGACGCCGCGCTGGATATTGGCGAAGTGGTGGTCGAACCCGATGAAGCGCATCAGGTCGCCGCCCACGCCGGGCACGTTGAAGGCCCACTTGTCGACGACCCAGAACAGCAGGCAGGCCACCAGCGACGACAGCGCCGCGACCACCTGGGAGTTGGACAGCGTGGTGCAGACGAGGCCGACGGCGACGTAGCTGGCGGCGATGAGCACCAGCCCCACGTAGCCGCCGACGACGGGGCCGAGGTCCAGCTCGCCGTACTGCGCCAGGGTCAGGGGGTAGGCGAGCGTCAGCAGGGTGCCCAGCGAGACCACGCCGACGGCGGCGAGGTACTTGCCCACGACGACCTGCCAGGCGGTGACCGGCAGGGTCAGGAGCAACTCGATGGTGCCGCTGGAGCGCTCCTCCGCGACGAGCCGCATGGTGACGATCGGCACGGTCCAGGCGAGGACCAGGGGGGCGAACCGGAACATCCCCCGCATGGTCGCCATCTGCGCTTCGAAGACGTCGGCGATGTAGAAGAAGAAGACCCCGTAGGCGACCAACAGATACACGAGGATGATCCAGCCCAGGGCGGTGTTGAAGTAGGCCGCGAATTCGCGGCGCACGATGGCTGCAACGGTGCTCATGGAACGGCGAAGGGTACCGCCCGGGGCCGGTTTATCAACCGCGCGAGACCGACCCCAGGGGTGTGCTGAGCGCGGCCGCCCCGATGACGGCCGACAAGGCGTAGTGCACACCCGCCGCATAAGCCGCGAACGCGACCCCTTCCCGGCGGGCGACGAAGCGAAGGAACGGCGCTGTCGCGGCGAGGTACCCGGCGGTGCCCGCGGTGGCCAACGGCAGGCCCAGGGGGAAGGTCGCGGTGCCGACTGCGCCTCCGAGGGCGCACACGGCGGCGGCGGCGCTCCGGCGGTTGGCCTGGCCGGACGAGAACCCCTTCAGCTCGGGCGCGAGGCGGGCCCACGACCGGGTGCGATCCCAGTAGTTCCGGGCGACGGCGCCGAAGCCCGGGAAGTGGTGGCGTCCGCGGAGGCGGTCGTCGAAGGCGATGGAGGCGCCGTGGGCGCGCAGGCGGGCGGACAGCTCGTAGTCCTCGACCGAGCCGCCTTCGAAGGACTCGTCGAAGCCCCCGACCGCGTCGAACAGATCCTTGCGCACGGCCGCGAGGGCGCCCTGGAGGTGGCTGCTGGTGCCCGTGGCGGCGCCGGAGTTCTCCCAGCACCAGAAGGTCCACAGGGCCTTGTAGCGAGCGAACCGGCTGTCGTTGGCGGGGTCGGGGTCGTAGCGCCCGGTGGCCGCGGAGGCCCCCTCTTCCAGGGCCGCCAGGGCCCCTTCCACCAGCCCCGGATCGGGCACGACGTCGGAGTCGACGAACAGCAGGATCGTGCCGTTGGCGGCGGCTGCGCCGGTGTTGCGGGCCGCCGCGGCGCCCTGGTTGTGGGGGTGCCGGAGGAGGCGCACGCCGGCGGCCTCGGCGACGCCGCCGGTGCCGTCGGGGGAGGCGTCGTCGACGACGATCACTTCGAACTGCGCCGCGGGCAGGGTCTGATCGGCGAACCCCTGGAGGCAGGCGCGCAGGTGTCCCTCGGCCCGCCACGCGGGGATCACGACGGAGACGAGGGGAGCGTTCGCCTCAGTCCTCATTGCGCGCCCTCCGGGGCAGAGCATGCCAGAGGGGATCGGTGCCCGATCGGGCGGGACTGTGGGACGATGGCCTCCATCGGCGCCCCCCTTCCCGAATCGACCGCACAGACGAGGCGCCTGGCCTTCATTTTCGGGGCGCTGTACTTCGTTCAGGGGATCGCCGAGCCGACCGAAGGGCTGATCTCCCAGCCGGTCAAATCGCTGCTGCGGTCGTGGGGCATGGACGCCGGCGAGGTCGGGCAGTTCATGTTCGTCATCGGCTTCCCCTGGTACATCAAGCCGGTCTACGGGCTCCTCACGGACTTCGTCCCCATCCGGGGCTCGCGCCGGCGGGCGTGGCTGATCCTGTGGACGGGGATCACGTCGGCGGCGCTGCTGTACCTGTTCTTCTTCCCTCCCCAGCAGGGGGCCACGAGCTTGCTGATGGTGATGCTGGTGCTTCCGGGGCTGGGGATCGCGTTCACGGACGTGGTCGTGGACGGCCTGATGGTCGAGGAGGGGCAGCCGCGAGGCATTACGGGGACGTTGCAGTCGGTGCAGTGGGCGTGCGTGTACGGGGCGGCGATCGGCACCGGCGTGCTGGGCGGCGAGCTTGCGCAACGGGGGATGCAGACGACGGGGTTCCTGATCTGCGGGATTACGGCGTTGGGCTCGCTGCTGATCGCCATCTTCATGGTCAAGGATCCGCCGACGGCGCGGCCGGCGGGGACGTTGAAGGAGGCGGTGCTGACGCTGGGGCGGGCGGCGCTCCACCCCGCCGTGCTGGGGGTCGGGGCGTTCCTGTTCCTGGTGAACTTCAGCCCCTTCGGCAGCTCGGTTCGGTACATGCACATGACGGACGCCCTGGGGCTGGACGAGTCGCTGTACGGGCGGATGGTGTCGGTGCAGGCGGTCGCTTCGGTGGCGGCGGCGGCGACGTACGGGGCGATCTGCCGCCGGTTCCAGTTCAAGATCCTGGTCCACGCGTGCATCGTCGTGGCGATCGTCGCGACCCTGGGCTGGGCGCTGCTGGACAACGGAGAGGTGGCGATCTCGTTCCGGGGGGCCGGAGCGGCGGCTGACGCGTGGGCGATCGGGGTGGAGCCCGCGTACCTGATCGCCATCCCCTACGGGTACGGGATCATGTTCGTCACGCTGGTGCAGTTGGACCTGGCGGCCCGGTACTGCCCGCCGGCGGTGGCGGCGACGGTGTTCGCGCTGCTGATGGCGCTGTCGAACCAGGCGGTGGGGCTGTCGGAGCTGGTCGGCGGGAAGATGTACGCGGCCTGGACGACGTCGATGGGCGCGGAGAACGCGTTCATGACGCTGGTGGTGGTGGGGGCGGGGTTCACCGCGTTGTGCTGGCTGCTGGTGCCCTGGCTGAACCGGATCGCGGCGGACCGGGCGGCGGAAGCGGCAGCGGAATCCGCTTGATCTGATTGGGCTTGGACCCCGGTTGCGCGTTGGTATGTTCAGTGCCAGATCCGCAAACCGGGGGCACCGATGCGCGTAAGGATTCTTGGGATGGCAGTCGGCCTGTTGGCCGCTGGTGTGGCGCACGCTGACACGCTGGAGCTTTCGGGCACGATTCGGGACTTCCATGAGTCCCACGTGGACTTCGAGACCACGGTCTGTGGACACACGACTGGCCTGGTGGATCCGGTCCTGGGGGTGGGAGATATCCCGGACTACGGTCCCAACGGGCCGGCGTGCATCGACTCGGCCGCGTCGTTCGACGAGTGGTACACGGACGTGGCGGGGGTGAACCTGTCGATGCCGTTGACGTTGACGTTGGACAACGGCCAGGTGGACCCGGGCGGCGTGTACACGTTCAGTGACTCGGCCTTCTTCCCCATCGACGACACGCTGTTCGGCAACGAGGGCAACCCGAACAACTTCCACTTCACGTTCGAGATCCACACGGAGTTCACGTACCTGGGTGGGGAGACGTTCACGTTCAGCGGCGACGATGACCTATGGGTGTTCATCGATGGGAGCTGGCCCTGGACCTGGGGGGCATCCACCCGGTGGTGACGGACACGGTCGCGTTGGACGACCTGGGGCTGACGATCGGCGAGGACTACTTCCTGGACCTGTTCTTCGCGGAGCGGCACACCACGGAGTCGAACTTCAACATCTCGACGACGCTGCTGCTGTGCCTGGATGGGGACGGAGACGGCTACTTCGAAGCCGATTGCGGCGGGGACGACTGCGACGACGACGACCCCACGGTCAACCCTGGCGCGCCGGAGATCTGCGACGATGGAATCGACAACGACTGCGACGGTCTGATCGACGCGCTGGACCCCGATTGTCCGCCGCCGGGGGACGACGATGATTCGGCCGGGGACGACGACGACGCCGGGCCGGATGACGACGATGTTGGGCCAGATGACGATGACGTCGGGCCGGATGACGACGATGTTGGGCCGGATGACGACGATGTCGGGCCGGATGACGATGACGTCGGGCCGGATGACGATGACGTTTCGACGGACGACGATGACGCCTCCACGGACGATGACGATGCATCCACTGACGACGACGACGCCTCGACCGACGATGACGATGCCTCGACCGACGATGACGATGCATCCAGCGATGACGACGACGCCTCGAGCGATGACGACGACACTTCCAGCAATGACGACGACACGGCCGATCTGGGCGAGGACGACGACGACATCGAGTTGGAGGAGCTCGCGCCCGAGTGCGGCTGCGCTGCGTCGCCGCGTGCCGACCAGTCGGCCTGGCCGGCGCTGATGCTGATGTTCGTGGGACTCGGACTGCGCCGCCGGCACTGAGCCGCGGGCCGGACGAGCAGGCGCTTCGGCCGCCCTCGCAGCGAGCATCTGCGTAGCGCCCGTGTAAGCAGGCGCTTCGGCCGCCCTCGCAGCGAGCATCGCCGTAGCGCCCGAGGCCCCTTAGATCCCCGGCCGCCGAAGGCCGAACCACCGCTCCACCAACGACGTCGGCACCGAGAACGTCAGCGCCACGATCTCCCACAGGGCTGCGCCCCACCGTCGCTCCTGGATCCGGAGCCGAAACCACCGCCAGTGCACCCGCGCGTGCAGCAGCGGTCGGTCGTGGATCCGCCGGTGCTCCTCTTCCAGTTCTTCTTGCGTGCTCACGAAAGAACATGTACCACACGGTTCATGAACCAACTGGTACAAAAACCTGACGGGCGACGGAACCGCCACGCCGGCCGTCGTCAGGAGCTGCTGGAGCAGGCGGCGGACTACGTCGCGGCGCACGGCCTGAACGACCTCTCGGTGCGCGATCTGGCCGCCGGTGTGGGCCTCAGCCACCGCACGCTGCTGTACCACTTCGGCTCCAAGGATCAGCTCCTGCGGGAGGTGCTCGATCACATCCGCGCCCGCGACGGTGCCCGCATCCGAGCCGCGCTCGCGGCGGACCCGACCACGTCGGCGGCTGAGCTGCTGCGGGTGGCCTGGGGCTTCTTCTCCTCCCCCGCCCGCACCGACTTCGTGCGGCTCTACCACCAGGTGTTCGCGCTCGGTCTGAGCGGCGAGCCCTGGGCGTTCTGGTCCCGCACGGTCGTGGCCGCCCGGACCTCCGCCATCGCCGCGAGCCTGCAAGTGCGCGGCTGCCCCGCGTCCCGGGCCACGGCCGCGGCGACCCTCGTGGTCGCCTCGATTCGAGGCCTCCAGTTGCACCTCCTGACCACCAACGACCGGACCGGCACCGACGCCGCGTTCGAGGAGCTCGTCCTCGTCATCGAGGCCCAGCTCGGAGCCCTCAGCCGATGAACCACGCCGCCTCCGTCCCCGCGCTGCCCGGCATCCCCGCCGAGGCCGCCGTCTCCGCCACCAAGGGGATCGCCGTGCACCTGGGCCCCGCCCTCGTGTTCGTCGCGATCCTCAGCCACACCGGCCGCAGCCTCGCCGTCGCCGTGCCCGCCTTCTTCCTCCTGAGCTTCCTGAACCTCGCGGCGGTCCTGGAGTCCGAGCGGCGCAAGCCCTGCGTCGAGCTCCCCGCGCCGGCCCCCGGCAAGGTTCGCGCCGGCCTCTCGCTGGTGTTCACCAAGGGGGTCCTCATCGGCAGCGGAGTCGTCGTCGCGGGCTGGGCGATCCTGGGCGCCATCCGTCCCGCCGGGCTCCCCGCGACCGTCGGCTGGCTCCCCATCTTCGGCGCGGTGATGCTGACGGACGCCGCGTACTACTGCATCCACCGCTGGCTGAACCACGGCCGGTCCCGTGGCCGCATCGCCCGGTGGTTCCGCACCAACCACGTCACCCACCACCTCGTGCCCCACCTGGACTTCACGCGCGGCAACCACAGCTCGCTGTGCGACACCGCCGTCACCGGCTTTCAGCTTCCGCTGGCGCTCATCGCCACGGTGCTCGGACTCGACCTCGCTTCGACGCTGACGGCCTACGGCCTCGTGCTCATGCTCCAGGCCACGCACCACGTGAACCACACCTTCAGCCTCGGCGTCCTGCGCTACTTCTTCATGGACAACCACGCCCACAAGCTCCACCACTGCAAGGGCGGTCGGCGCATCAACCACGCCGCGATGTTCTCGCTGTGGGACCGCCTCGGCGGCACGTACTACGAGGACTGGGACCTCAACGCGAACTACCTCGCCAAGGCTGGGCTCCCGCTGCCGCGCTAGGCCCGCGCGCAACGGCGATGCTGGCGGCGAGGGTGCCCGAAGCGCCTGCTTACCCGTGCGCAACGGCGGCCCTGGCCCTCCGTCGGCCGATCTGTACACTGCGCCGATGCTCCGCCGGCCGATTCTCGCCCTCCCGCTCCTGCTCCTGCCGCTGACCGCCTGCGCCCCCGGCGCGGCCGACGCACCCGCTCTCGACCACCGCCCCGCGCTGTCGGCCGGCTTCTCGGCCGTCGCCGGTGGGCCCGCCTGGATCGAGTTTGCCGACAAAGGCCCCGCCACCGCCGCCGACCTCGCCGCCACCGAAGCCGCCCTGCACCCCAACGCCGTCCGCCGCCGCGCCCGCAACCGCACCGATGGCGCCGCCGTCGACGCCCGCGACCTCCCCCTGCACGGCGCCTACCTCGACGCCCTCGAGGACCTCGGCCTGACCCTCCGCGTCCAGGTCCCCCGCCTCAACGCCGTCTCCGTGCAGGCCGTCGGTCCCGACGAGGCCGCCGCCCTCGCCGCGCTCCCGTTCGTCCGCTCCGTCCGCCCCGTCGCGCTCCGCTCCCTCCCGATGCTGCCGACCGTCACCGACGGCCTCCCCGACGCCCCCCGCGGCGACTCCGACCCCGGACCGTCTCCCTTCGACTACGGCCCGGCCGCCTGGCACGCGGAGCTGACCGCCGCCGACGATCTCCACGGGCAGGGCCTCACCGGCGCCGGCGTCATCGTCGGCGTCGCCGACACCGGCTTCCGCCTCACCCACGAGGTCCTCGAGCCCCTCCAGGCCCAGGTTCTGGACGCCTACGACTTCCTCGAGGACGACGCCGTCGTCGCCAACGAGACCCCGGAGGAGGACACCGCCGAGCAGGACTTCCACGGCTCGGCCGTCGTGTCGGTGCTCGCGGGCAAGCTCGACGGGACCATGGTCGGCATCGCCCCCGACATCTCCCTGCTCCTGGCCAAGACCGAGTCCGTCCCCCTGGAGGAGCCCTTCGAGGAGGACACCTGGATCGCCGGCGTGCAGTGGGCCGAAGCCAACGGCGCCGACCTCGTCACCTCGTCGCTGGCGTGGGCCGACTGGTACACCTTCCCCGAGGACCTCGACGGCGCCACCGCCGTCTCCACCGTCTTCGCCGACCAGATCACCGCCGACACCGGGATCCTCCTGGTCCAGTCCGCGGGCAACGACGGCCCCGGCGTCAGCTCCATCTGGGCCCCCAACGACGCCGCCTCCGTGCTGTCCGCCGCCGCGGTCGACGACAGCGGCGACGTCGCCTTCTTCTCCAGTCGCGGCCCCACCGCCGACGGCCGCTTCAAGCCCGACCTCGCCGCCCCCGGCCAGTCCACCACCATCGTGCGCTGGGACGAAGCCACGGGCCTGCAGACCGCGTCCGGCACCAGCTTCGCCGCCCCCATCCTCGCCGGCGTCGCCGCCCTCCTCATCGAGGCCCACCCCGACTGGACCCGGGACGAGATCGTCGCCGCCTTCAAGGACACCGCGTCCCAGGCCGCGACCCCCGACAACGACCTGGGCTGGGGCATCGTCAACGCCTACGCCGCCTGCGGCCCCGACGACGACGGCGACGGCGCCATCGACGTCGCCTGCGGAGGCGACGACTGCGTCGACGACGACGCCACCCGCGGCCCCGGCCAGCCCGAGCAGTGCAACGAACTCGACGACGACTGCGACGGAGCTCCCGGCGCCGACGAGGTCGACAGCGACGGCGACGGTGACCTCGCGTGCGCGACGGACTGCGACGACTCCGATCCCACGCTCAACGGCCTCGACGCCGACGGCGACACCAACAGCCCCTGCGACGGCGACTGCGACGACAACGACGTCGCGCTGCACGCCCTCGACGGCGACGGCGACGGCGACACCCTCTGCGGCACCGACTGCGACGACGCCGATCCCACCGTCGAGGGCCTCGACCACGACGGTGACGGCGCCTCCCTGTGCGACGGCGACTGCGCCGACGGCGACGCCTCCCAGTCCCCGCTGCTGGAGGAGATCCCGTACGACGGCATCGACCAGGACTGCGACGGCATCGACCCCACCGACGTGGACGGCGACGGCTTCGACGGCCTCGGCGCCGGCGGCATCGACTGCGCCGACGACGACCCCTCGATCTTCCCCGACCCGCTCCCCGAAGGAGCCCTCACCGTCGCCATCGAAGGCGGCCACGAGCTCTGCTTCGACGCCCGCGACAACGACTGCGACGGCCTCGAAGGGACCGACGACCCCGACTGCAACCACGACACCCTGGACGAGGCGGGCGCCATCACCGCCGCCGCCATCGAGGCCGACAGCGTGGACAACGTCTGCACCTTCTCGGTCGCCGGCCGAGCCGGTCCGGGCGTCGGCGTACTCCTGCTGCTGCTCCCCCTGCTGGCGCTCCGCCGCCGAAGCTGAGCCCGCCGCGTCGTCCGCGGCCGCGCGAATGCGGGTAGATTCCCGCGATGCGCACGACCCTGGCCCTCTGGCTTCTCCTCGTCCCCATGTCCCTCGTCCTGGGCGGCTGCCCCGACGATGACGACGACTCGGCCATCACCGACGACGACGACGCCACCGACGACGACGACTCCTCGTCCGACGACGACGACTCCGCATCCGACGACGACGACTCTTCGTCCGACGACGACGACGACTCCGCCGCGGTCGACACCGACGGCGACGGCTCGCCCGACGACCTCGACTGCGCCCCCGAAGACGACACCACCTACCCCGGGGCCCCCGAACTCTGCGACGGCGCCGACAACGACTGCGACACCGTCGTGCCGTCCGACGAGATCGACGA
>PVBE012410439.1_pt1 | contig 26274 bp, 22 predicted proteins | sample 1631181 | NCBI WGS metagenome assembly PVBE01 (sample SAMN08397723, study PRJNA350692) | Marine metagenome, whole genome shotgun sequencing project. | isolation source: water | place: Pacific Ocean | collected 2012-04 | reverse complement strand
AGCCAGAAAGGATTCTGACCCCAAAGAGGTGGGTGATGAGGCCGTGCTTATTGCGCGTCGTACAGGTGCTCGGGTGATCGTTGACCCGGACCGGGTCAACGCAGTTGCAACTTTGTTGGAGCAGGGTCCAGTCGATCTGGTCCTGTCAGACGACGGCCTTCAGCACACCCGGTTGGGCAGATGTCTGGAAATCGTGGTGCTTGACGGAGAGCGGGAATTCGGCAACGGAAAACTGCTCCCGGCCGGGCCGTTGCGAGACCCTGTCGAGCGACTAGACACGGTCGATCTGGTCGTCAGGAACGGCGGTGCCCTCCGGTCAGGTGAGTTCGCCATGAATTGCTTTCTTGGTGAGGCCGTGAATATCTTAAGCGGGGAAAGACGAAGCTTGGGAAGTTTTGCTGACCGGCCGGTGGTGGCAGTTGCAGGAATCGGTAATCCGGAAAAGTTCTTCAGGGATCTTCGAGACTTGGGATTAGAGACCGAAACCATCGCTTTCCCCGATCACCACTCCTATACGGATGCAGACCTGAAACAGTATGCAAACCAAACGGTGCTGATGACTGAGAAGGATTCGCTGAAATGCGAAGGGCTCGCAGGCGAAGACTGGTGGTGGGTCGATTTGTGTATTGATATCGATGCAGGGCTCACTGAACAGGTCCTCCACGCCGCAGAGAAGTTCCGGGCAAATGAACACCGAATTTAAGATACTCATTCCTGCCCGCTTCTCGTCAGAGCGGTTACCTGGAAAACCCCTTCGGGATGTTGCCGGAAAGCCCCTAATTCAGAGGGTCTACGAGTGTGCAAAAGCGAGTTCGGCGACCAGCGTGACTGTCGCTACAGACGATGAGGGAATTTACCGGGCAGTAGTCGAGTTCGGGGGTTCAGCCTGTATGACATCTGAACAGCACAGCAATGGTACCGAAAGACTGGCTGAAGCAAGCGACGAACTAGGGATTGCGGACGAGGCTGTGATCTTAAATCTTCAGGGCGACGAACCTCTGGTGCCGACCGCGCTGATTGACCAAGTCGCACAGAGTCTGGTGGATCATCCTGATGCGGTGATCTCAACAGCTTGTTGCCCGTTGGAATCGATCAGGGACCACCAGGACCCTAACGTCGTCAAAGTCGTCCGGGACAGGGTTGGTCAAGCACAATATTTTTCCCGGGCTCCGATTCCCTGGTTCAGGGAAGCCCAAGAGAATATGCCCGGCGCGGGGCGCTGGTCGGTGGCACGAAGGCATCTTGGAATCTACGCTTACCGTGCTGGTTATCTCAGGCGCTTCTGCAGCTTGACCCCGTCACCTATGGAAGAGGCGGAGAAACTCGAGCAGTTGAGAGCTTTGTGGTACGGAGACAAGATCACGGTTTGTGACGCCGTCGAGACACCAGGTCCTGGCGTAGACACATTATCTGACCTAGCGGATGTCATTCATATCTTCGAGCTACGCGAAGACTAGAAACTAATCAATCATGCCGATGATTTGTTACCGCTGGTTGTGCTTTTGGCTTGGCTTGTTCCTTAGCAGATGACTGGTGCCGGTTTGGGTCCCTTAATGATTGATGTCGAAGGTGTCGAGTTGACGGTAACTGATCGAACCCGGCTCGAGCACTCCTCGGTTGGCGGAGTAGTGCTGTTCCAGAGAAATTACACCGGCCAGGCGCAACTGGCAGCATTGATAGCCGAGATCAAAGCACTCCGTACGCCGGAATTGCTGGTGGCAACTGATCACGAAGGCGGTCGGGTCCAGAGATTTCTAGAAGGTTTTACCCGGCTTCCAGCTCCAAGGGTAATCGGGCAAATGTTCAGCCAAGATACCGCAAGAGCGATGGACGACGCGAAAACACTGGGGCGGGTTATGGGTGTTGAGTTGCAGAATGTGGGAATTGACCTCAACTTTGCTCCGGTCTTGGATCTCTTCCACCCAGGGAGTCGGGTAATCGGCGACCGAGCTTTCCACGAGCGGCCCGAGATTGTGGCAAGGCTCGCAGCGCAGCTTGTCGAGGGGATGCAGGAGTCTGGCGTGCACGGGGTCGCTAAGCATTTCCCCGGTCACGGTGGTGTGTTAGATGACTCTCACCATTGTTTACCGGTCGATGGTCGGCCTCTAGCCAAGATAAGTGAATCTGATCTTGAGCCGTATCGGCAGATGGATCTGGACACGCTTGGTGGCATCATGACTTGCCATATTCTGTTTCCCGCGGTCGACCAGCTGCCTGCAACGTTTTCTCGCCGTTGGATTAATGATCATCTGCGTGAAGAACTTGGCTTCACTGGAGCTGTGTTCAGCGACGACGTGATCATGGAAGGCGCTAAGGGGATCGGAACCCCTCTTGCGAGAACCCTGCAGGCAATCGATGCGGGGTGCGATATGGTATTGGTCTGCAACGACCCAAATTCAGTTGATACCATCCTGGCCGCGGCGCCAACCCCAAAAGACAGGGACAGCGAACAAAGGCTCAAGAAACTTTATGGATTTCGAGGTTTGCCAGCGCTCGAGGCAAGCGAACTAGAATCCTGGGCCGGGAGGCTCGAAGCGCTGTCGACGAGACCCAAGGGGCCTTAATCGGCTCGTTCCATGTATTCTCCGGTTTCTGTGTTCACCCGGATCTTGTCGTCTATCTTGACGAACGACGGTACGGTCAGTCGAAGTCCCGTTTCCACGGTTGCCGGTTTGCCAGAGCCTGCAGCGGTTTGCCCTTTAACGACTGTCTCGGTATCAGTGACCTTCAGCACGACCGCGGCCGGTAGTTCAATACCGATCGGGCTGTTATTGTAGAAATTGATCTGGACCTCCAAGCTCGGCAACAGGTAACCTTTTTCCTGGGCAAGATCTTCAGCCGACAGACTCATCTGATCGTATGTTTCGAGGTCCATAAAGACATAATGTTCGCCTTCAGGGTAAAGGTATTGCATTTGTCTCGGTTCTACGTGAGCCTTCTCAAGCTTGTCTTCGGAGCGGAATCGTTGGTTGAGTTTGGTTCCGTCGGCGATGGCCTTCATCTCCAATTGGGCAAAAGCACCCCCTTTGCCCGGCTTAACGTGCTCTTTCTTGAGCACCCGCCAAAGCTTTCCTTGATATTCAATGAGATTGCCAACCCTTGTTTCAGATGCTGAAATCTTCATACTCACGACCTGAATAGAACATTGTGGTGAAGTTTACGGGCTGTGACGAACAGCAACAAGAAAAGAAATCTCTGATGGCAAAATCACGATCTAAAAGGGCCAAGAACGACCAATTCCCCCCGGAAAGCTGGTACGACCCGAACTGCAGAGAATGCCCCCGGCTTGCCCGGTTTCTGGATATCACCAAGACAGAGTTCCCGGACTATTTCTGCGCTCCGGTACCTTCCTTCGGTGATCCCAACGCCCGGCTTTTGATCGTCGGGCTTGCGCCCGGTAAGCACGGTGCCAATGCCTCTGGTCGACCGTTCACCGGAGATCACGCCGGAGGGCTTCTTTACGAAACGCTGCACCGCTACGGATTAAGTTCGGCTTCCGTATCTATCAGCAACTGTGACCGGCTGCGCCTTTTTGACTGCCGTATCACAAATGCCGTCAAGTGTCTGCCGCCGGAGAACAAGCCAGTCGCTGCCGAGGTAAACAGGTGTGTCCGATTCCTTGAACCCGAGTTGGTCAGCGTGCCTTCAGGTGGCGTCGTTCTGGCCCTGGGTAAGCTTGCCCACGACGCTATTGTCCGGGTCTTTGGGCTGGCGCCTTCTCGGATGCAGTTTGGCCATGGGGCGCGGCATAAATTACCAGGCAATCGAACTCTGCTCTCAAGCTACCATTGCAGTCGCTACAACACCCAGACAAGGCGCTTGACCGTACCTATGTTTCGGTCGGTGGTTCGAAAGGCCAAAGCGCTGTCGGGAGCTGTCACCCGATGAGCAGGGAATTTGACCAGAGAACTTTTGTTAAAAGCGTTTCTTCTCTCCCAGGCGTGTACGCAATGCTGGACCATGAGGGTCGTTACCTTTACGTTGGAAAAGCCAGCAATCTTCGAAAAAGGCTGCGAAGCTATTTTGGGGCGACTGATCGCCCGACGAGGTTGAAGCGCATGATCTCTCAGGTGGCGGACATTCAGGTTCACATCACCAACACCGAAAGTGAGGCGCTCCTGCTGGAGAACAATCTGATTAAGGCTCACCGGCCACACTACAACATTCTCTTGAGGGACGACAAGAGCTATCCGTACATCCGCCTGACGCTCAATCAGGATTTCCCAGGTCTCTCGCTTTACCGTGGTAGCTTGAAACAGCCGGGTAGGTACTTCGGACCTTTCTCGAACGCCGGCGCAGCAAGAGAGACACTGAGCCAGATTCAGAAGATAATTCCAGTCAGGCAGTGCCAGGACAGCTATTTTCGAAATCGCTCCAGACCCTGCCTGCAGTACCAGATCAAACGCTGTTCAGCACCTTGTGTTGGGCTGGTCGAGTCTCAATCCTATTCCAGCGATATCCAAGACAGCATAATGCTCCTGGAAGGGAAAAGTGAGAAATTAGCCAGGCTCCTACAAGACCGTATGCATGAGAGCGCCGGAAAGCTTGATTACGAATCTGCAGGTCGGTATCGTGACCGCATCAGCGCACTCAGGCGGGTCCAGGAAACCCAGTACGTTTCTGGCCGAGCGAACAATACGGATGTATTTGTCGCGGTTCGAGAAGCTCATCTGACCTGTGTTTCAGTAATGAGCATCAGGAACGGACAGAATCTGGGCAGTCGGCATTTCTTTCAATCTGCGGTTCTGGATGAGACAACTTCCCAGGTACTGAAGGCTATTCTTCCTCAATACTATCTGAGCAACCCGATACCCCCGGAGTTAATTGTGTCTCCGGAGGTTTCAGGCGCATCCAAGTTGGCTGACTTCTTCTCGAAAAGAGCCGAGAGAAAGATTTACATAAAAACCAGGGTTCGCGATTTCAGGGCTCAATGGCTGCAGTTGGCTGAACTGAACGCAACGGAGCGACTGGCCAGGCACCTCGCCAGCAGAGAATCATACACAGATCGTCTGAAGGACCTATCTCAGCGGCTTGGGCTCGAAGGGCTGCCGATGAGGCTGGAGTGTTTCGATATCAGTCACAGCTCAGGGGAAGCCCCTGTCGGTTCATGCGTGGTCTTTGATCAGGAGGGGCCTGTTCCTTCACAATACAGGCGATTCAACATCCGAGACGTGACTCCTGGGGATGATTATGGCGCGATTCGACAAGCACTTGAACGGCGTTATCGCCGGGTTACGGAGACAGAACAGGTGGTGCCCGACATTCTGTTTGTTGACGGCGGTAAGGGGCAGCACGCCATTGCCGAGGCTGTCTTGAACGAATTCTTACTCGGTGATGTGACCGTGGTGGCAGTCGCAAAAGGAGCCGACAGAAATGCGGGTAGGGAACGTCTCTACGTATCCGGGGTCGCCCGGGCGCTGACCTTGCCACGGACTTCAACGGCTCTTCATCTTGTTCAGCAGATCAGGGATGAGGCACACCGATTTGCCATCACTGGGCATCGTCTGCGTAGGAGTAGGGCCAGGCTGAATTCTGTCCTCCAAGATATTCCCGGTATCGGTGCGACCCGTCGGCAATCGCTGCTCCACCATTTCGGAGGTCTTCAGCAGGTCCAACGCGCGCCGGTCGAAGACCTTTCTAAGGCGCCCGGAATCAGCGTGAGTCTCGCAGAAAGAATCTATCACTACTTTAAGCAGAATTGACTAGCGGCAATGCCCTGGACCGTCCCAAACCTTCTGACGCTACTGCGGGTGGCATTGATTCCCGTCATTGTTTTTCTTTACTGTCTGCCTGTTGACGGTGTTTACGCTGCGACTGTGTTTCTGCTGGCGGGTCTGACAGACTGGCTGGATGGCTACCTTGCGAGATCCCTGGCCCAGAGTTCACGTTTTGGTGAGTTTCTCGATCCGGTTGCCGACAAACTCATGGTCGTGGTCGCGCTGGTCCTGCTGGTCAGTGACCGGCAACTTGCTGACAGCCTGCTCGCACCCCTGATATTCACTTTGGTTGCAGCGGTGGTGATTGGCAGAGAGATTGCGGTTTCTGCACTGCGTGAATGGATGGCCGAGATGGGAGAACGCGGGGTGGTTGCAGTCGGGAATCTTGGGAAGATTAAGACGACCATCCAGATCATCGCTATCACCTTGCTGCTGAGTAAAGGTAATCTGGGGGATCTTCCTTCACTGATCGTCGGGGAGATTCTTTTCTATGCAGCGGGCGGTTTGACTCTCTGGTCTATGACACTCTACCTCAGGGCGGCCTGGCCGGTACTCCTTGGGCGAGCCAAGTGATAAAAAGTCAACTTGACAGGTTTTTGACAGGGTCTAGAATTTCTACTGCTTCCCAGCGGGAATAGCTCAGTTGGTAGAGCACCACCTTGCCAAGGTGGATGTCGCGAGTTCGAGTCTCGTTTCCCGCTCCAAATATTGTTCTTCAATTATGACAGGAATCACAGTTTTATAGAGTTTTATCGGATCATACTAAGCTGGCATTCTCTTCGGATCATATTAGGTCGGCTTTAAGACTATTACTCAAGTGGAGCTTCCTTGAAGCGACTACACAATACTGCGACGCCTTTCGTCGCTGCCGCATTGGTGATGCTGATGGGGTTATCGGGGGTATCCAGTACGGCCCTGGCGGTAGCGCCGTCGGGTTCTCCTTTGAGTATCGATGTAACGGTTACTCATTCTGATGACACAGTGGGCACCGAAGCTGATCGGGTGTATTTCGAGGTGAATTTGTCGCCATCTCCGCTGCAGCTAACGTCACCGCCGGATCAAGCGAGACTGCAGGGTGAGGATATTGTTTACCCGTATACAGCAGTGTCCACGGCCAACGGTCCGGATAACTACTTTCTATTTCTTACATCTGTATTTCCTGAGAACACTGACGGTGCTCCGACGGCGATTTTGCGTAACTTAGATGGTGCAGTGATAAGTTCATTGGCTTTAGGTGCAACGGCTGCCAGTGGTTCGATGGCCGTCTCTCAGCTGGGAACATGGATTCCAGTGCCTTCGGACGGGGTCGCTGATAATTCCATCAACGGGATTGAAGCGGGTGATACGGTTTATGTTCATGGACAGGTTCATAGCGTTGCCAGTGTTGAGGATGATGGAACCAGTGCGAGCATTGTTTTAGCAGAAGAGCATGGTTCGACTATCAATGTAGGGGATATGATTTCTGAGGGGGCGAGTTTTGAGTTAGTGGTTTCGGGCGTGACGATCGCTGATCTTGAGAATGACGCAACAGTTGGGGTGCTGATCACGGCGACCTCGGAAGCTGACAACGATCAGTCCACGCAAGACGAGACCCTGACTACGGTTTATGCGCCGATTCCGGCCTCGACTGAGTACTGGGTGCGCAATGTGACTAATCCCAATGGTGAAGGTGATGCGGGATATGCCACTGCTGATGAGTCGTACTATGGTACTGGTGGGCAGGTGAAGGCCTCTGCTGGAGACGAGTTGGAGTACATCATTGTGCAGAGTGCGGGCAACACGGGTGATCTAAACGATGTGGTGATTACTGCTACGATGCCTATGTTTACGACTTACGTCGGGAATTCGACTCATCTCAATGGTGAACTGCAGGCGGATGCCTCTGATAATCCGGCACAGTCGGCATTGTCAGGTCGTTGGGAGGCCAGGCTAAACGTAGGCACAATTGCCAAAAATGGCCAGGCTAATATGACATTCCGGGTCATCGTTGATGACATGCCTGAGTCAGGCCAGGGTGGGCGGGATCAGGGACAACAGGGAAAGCCCCAGGGCGAGAAGGTCGCCTGGACGTCGGGTAACGATGCCTGTTGGGATGAGCGAGGGCTAGTCGACGGCGCGTCGGATTACCCCAACAAAGTGATTGGTTCTTGGGTAGCGGGGGCGTGCGCTGGGGCTCAGAACGAGGACTGGTGTTATTGCCCTGGGTCTTATGACGGAGAGACGTGCGAGGCACCAAACAGAGAGTATTGCGGTCAAGATCTGTGCAATAGGTTTGCGGAGTCCTTTAAACCCCAATCATGGGAAGATGGTCTTGAGGAAGCCATGTACAGTTTTTATACAGGACAACCAAGCGACTATCGACTTCTCAAATGCATGTAATGGGTATTTTATTAATTCTAAAATACGTCTGTAGTTAATTTTTGTGATTAGGTCAATTCTCATAAGACAATAAATTCAACAACCTGATTCCCAATCTCCCGGTAAACAGTTATCAACCGGTTGGCGGGAGAATCAGGCAATACCTAGTCGCCTGTGGATGCAGAAGTAGCAGGGTTGTATCCTGTTCTTGCGCGCGGCCCGTTCCTCGAGTCATCGGTATAGGCGCCGCTTGCAATGCACATGCCCACTATTGACAAAGTCCAAAATAGAGTTGATCGACAATCCCGAATAGGAGATGGTCAACGCAGCGATAGTGGGTGATCTGTCGGAGGGGTTGTGGGACAAGCTGGAGGGGCGGCGAGCGAGGAAACATTAGCTAAACCACCTGGCCGAAGGCAGGTCGAATTCTGCGGTACACTTCACGGTTCACTTTTCAGATAAGCCTATACAACAAGGCATATCTGAATCACAAAGACTCTATTTTCCACCTTGCCAAGGTGGATGTCGCGAGTTCGAGTCTCGTTTCCCGCTCCATATAGCCCTGTTTCTGGAGGTTTTGGAAAGACCGAACCACAAAATAGTATGGTGTGTACTTATTCTGCCGGTGGGGGTGGGTGTATCGCATGGGCAGACGTGATATAGATGATGCAAGTCTAACGCCATGTTGGGATGTGGATTACGGCGAGTCTGGCGGGCGGATTGTGGGTACAGATTCATACGATGAGGAACACGAGCAAAATCGAGTACGACAGATGGCGGATGAGGACCATGTCGGAAGTTGCTCTTCAGATCGACCTATACGCAATCCAGAATTTTGCACATAACAAATCTTTCAACAAGATCCGATCGAGGCATAAACTTCCAATAGTAAATCCAGAAAGTTCTGTACGTCGGTAGGCGGGGTTATGTTCTTCCTGCTCAGCTCACGTTTAGTGTTTTGACTTATACGATGTTACCCCTGCCGTTCATCAACCGGCTCAGGGAGTGCCCAGTTAGCTTACGAGAGTGATGTAATAACGGTTGATGCCCCCCTTGTGCGTGTCAGCTCCATTAAGCGGTACGCTGGGTCACCTTAATTAGATGATCACTTATATGCTCAGGCCGGGACCGGCGCCTACTGACTCCTCAGGTAAAGTCTAGAACGATCGAATCGTGGACTGGTATCAGACCTTTTTAAGGCACGTAACTTGGTTACCCTGGTTGACGCCTCAGAGGCTTGAGGCCAGAATCTCCGACGATCGTATGTGTGCGATCGTTACCTAAGCAGAAGATCATAAAATGACTTACAACCTAAATAACATGCCGGATCAGATTTCGGCCGCTTTGCTCAGCAAATGCAGTACGGTTGAAACAGCGACAGTTGGGCATAGGCGCCACATGGGTTTTATGGATAAGGCGATTCAGTGCGTACTTACCCCCCGGCGGGTTGCAGGCACTGCGATTACGCTCGCACTGCCTGGCCAGGACTCGACGCTTCTACATCACATTATCGCCCAATTACGACCGGGCGACTTCCTCTGTATCGACCGGCTCGGTGATTTTAAGCATGCCTGCCTGGGCGGTGGGGTGGCAGCGGCCATTAAAGCCAGCGGTTGTGTTGGCGTTGCTATTGACGGACCGTGTACAGATCTGCCAGAGATACAAGGTTACGATCTGCCCGTCTGGTCACGGGGGGTCTCGCCGGTGACCACGCGCATTTACGATATCGGTGGAAGTTTTAACGTACCTGTTTCGTGTGGTGGTGCAGTCGTCAATCCCGGCGACGTTGTAATTGCTGACTTCTCGGGTGTTCTGGTCATGCCTCCAGACGAGGCTGAGGCCGATGCAGACTGGGCGCTCGCCAAACAAGCCGCGGAACCCGATGGACACAAGCTTCTGCTTTCCGGTTCGAAGCTCGGTGACCTCAGCGGTGCGACTGACCTGGTCAGAGCCAAGACCGAGAGCTAGTCAGGTCAGAGACGGGTCAACAATATTACTCAGGGCTCATCGCGAGGCGGGAAGACCAAAAGAGTTGATCCCTTGTGTAGGTCATCAAGAGTAGAACCAACCAAAGCGAAATCAGGAAGGGCAGTACGGTAATTGCCGCGCGATCAAAGGGTGCTTAGCGGACTCGAGCATGATGTCGCAGTATGGGCACCAAAGCTCAATCGCGGGAACCAAAATTGGAATCGGTAGATAAGTGAGATCCAGGCAGTCCTGAGTTCTTTTCGGACACACTTCAGTCGACGCCCATGATGAAGTTGGGCAGCCACAATGTCAGCGGCGGGATGTAGGTGATCAACAACAGCACCACGATTAGCGGGATCAGCATCGGCAGGACCGCCATGGTTACTTTCTCAAAGGAGACCTTGCCCACCTCGACCATGATGTAGAGCCCGATCCCCATGGGCGGTGTTGCGATGCCGATGAGCAGCGCGTTGGTGATGATAAGCCCGAAGTGGACACGGTCGATACCGAACTGATCAGTGATCGGCAGCAGCATGGGCACCAGGATGAGCTTTGCCGGTACGCCCTCAACGACGGTGCCGATCAGCAATAGAAAGATGATCAGCATGCCCAGAAAGACGTGCCGGTTCTCGGTGGTCAGCAGCACCGCCTCGGCGAGTTGCTGGGGAATTTGCTCGATGGCCAGCAACCAGCCCATCACGGTCGAGTAACCGATGATGATCATGATCACCGCGGTGATCAGCATGGTGTCGGTCAGCGCCTTCCACAGCGCCTCCCAGGTCAGTGTTCGGTAAATCAGGCCAAGGATGATCGAATAGGCGCAAGCCAGCACCCCGGCCTCGGTTGCCGTGGTATAGCCGGTGATGATGGCACCCAGGATGATGCCCGGCGCTATGAGAGCGAGGACGCCGTCGACCACGGTCGATGCGACGTGGCTAAGGGATGCCCGTTTCTCCCGCGGAAAATCGCGGCGGATGGCGATGATGCGGTTGAACACCATTAGTGAGGCGCCGATCAAAAGACCCGGAATGATCCCTGCGAGAAAAAGTCGTGCCACCGAGGTATTGGAGAGAAAGGCGTAAATGACCAGGCTGATAGACGGCGGAATGATGGGTCCGACGACAGCCGAGGCAACGGTAATAGCAGCGGCAAAATCGGCCGGGTAGCCACGCTCCCGCATGGCTCTTATCTCGACCGTCCCAAGGCCGGCACAGTCCGCCACCGCGGCACCAGAGACGCCAGCGAAGATCATTGATGAGAGTACGTTGACCTGTGCCAGCCCGGCACGAAAATGGCCCACGATGCTAAGGGCAAAGTTAAAGATTTTGTCTGTCATGCCGACGGCATTCATCAGATTTCCGGCCATGATGAAGAACGGCACAGCGAGAAGAGCTGGATTGTCGACACCTTCCAGAACCTGTAACGGCATGATGTAGAGTTGACCGGAGAATCCGGCCAGGACCAGCGAGCCCAGCACGGCGGCGCCGATCGCCATCGTGATGGGAACTCGAATCAGCACCAGAGTAATGAAGCTGAAAAAGAGTACCCAGGCCATCTGCAATCTGGTCTTTAGTTATCGGGGCCCGGGCTGTTTCCGGGCTTTTGCCGCTCGGCCACCGCGTAGATGGTGTCGATGACGAAATTGATAAAGATCAGCACGCAGGAGACAAACAGCGGTGTCGACATAGTGTAACGTTCAAGGCCCACCATCTCGATGGTGCCCACCTGTTGCTCGTAGATGGTGGGTGCGTGCCACAGCATCACCGACATGAGCACTAGGACGATGCCATTGACCAGCAGGCGCGAGGCGAAGTGCGCCCACGCGCCCAGGCGGTCGATGATGAAGTCGATGGTGATGTCACGGCGCTTTCGGTAAAGGACGAAGAAGCCGAAAAATATCATCCAGACGAAAAGGACAACCGTCCACGGAAACACCCAGGTGATGCCTTTGTCAGTAATCGCGCGCAGGGCAATGTTGATGATGTTGAGTCCCAGCATGACCCCAAGGCAGGCGTTTGCGAGCCCGTGAAAGATGCGCTCGCAAACGCCCAGCAGTCGATCGATGAAATCGACGATGGTCACGTCGCTGTATCTATCCCCCGGTACGGGTCTTGTTTACCGTCTCGACGAAGCCCTTGGGAAGTTCCCCTGCTTTGTCGAGCGCCGAATAAAATTCCTGCATGGCCTTGATGATGTCCGACGTGTCGGGTTCGTTGTAAGTGACACCCTTTTCTTTCATGCGGGCAATCGACTTGTCAGTGACCTCCATGGTCAGCTTGACACTGTACTTGCCGGCCTCTTCGTGGGCGCGGTCCACCGCCTTGCGCAGATCGGCAGGTAAACCGTTGTAGGCCTTGGCGTTGGTCATGAAGCCGATGCCCTGCGGGTACTCGTTATGGCGAACAATGTTCGGTGCTACCTCGTAGAACTTCATGGCTTCGACTAGGGCGATCGGGCTGTTGACGGCCTCGACAATGCCGCGCTGGATGGACTCGTAGACCTCGGTCCAGCCCAGGACTCGAACCTCAAGTCCGAGACTGGTCCACACATCGACGCCCAGCTGGTTCGGATGATGGCGCAGCTTGATGCCTTTGAGTTCGGCCATGTTTGTCCACGGCTTCTTGGTGACCATGACTCTGTAAGGTCCGCGCATGAAGGCAGCGGGGTTACCGATCAGAGTGATGCCGGCCTTGTCTTCGACCTGCTTCAGCCAACCCTTGAGCAGGTCGGACTCCATGAACCGTGCCCAATGTTCGCGGTTATCGAACATGAAGGGTGCGCTCATGTAGCTCATTTCGGGCACCCACTTCTTCAGGTAGGCAGAGCCCTCTGGATAGATGTGAACGGTTCCGGCCTTGACTTGCTCCAGCGCCGCCGCAGTCTTGCCCAGCTGCTCCGAAGGATAGATCTTGATGGTCATCTTGCCGTCTGAGTACTCCTTTACCTTGTCGGCGAAGTACTGGAAGGCCTTGCCCTCTACGCTATCCGAGGGCTGTTTGGTCGCCATGCGCCAGGTGACATCTGCATTGGCTGCACTCGTGGTAAAGGCGAGGCCGATTGCGATTGCCACGGACGATAGGGTCCGTCTCAGGTTCAACATATTGATCTCCTTAGTTGGTTACAACTGTTGATATATTAGAGAAATGTAACGGTACCACAATCGATCGGCCAACGGAAACTGACTACAGGACAGAATCGAGTTCCGGCACTGCCTCTCCGCGTGACACGGAAGCGATGTTTGCGAACATACGCTCTACGGTAGGGGCAAACGTATCTGCCGCCATCGCGCCAAGATGCGGAGTCAGTGTCAGATTCTTAACATTGACCAGCGGACTACCTGCAGGGAGAGGTTCGATCTCATAGACATCTATGGCGGCGGAGTGGATTACCTCGTTTTCAAGAGCCCAGATCAGGTCTTCTTGAACTACGACGCCGCCACGCGCTACGTTGATCAGGGTTGCCGTGTTCTTCATCGATGAGAGTGCGGCTCGATCAATCAGGCCACTGGTGCTCGGCGAAAGAGGGCAATGAAGTGATATCACATCAGCCGCGGTCAACAGTTCTTCGAGTGGAAGATAACGGACACCGTGCTGTTCTTCCTCACCAGGGTCCAGGCGCTTGGGCTTGTAGTAGCAGGTATCAGTGTGAAAACCAGCCAGGACGCCAGCGACGGCCTTGCCAATCGCACCAAATCCAACCAGACCGACGGTCTTCCCAGAGAGCAGAAACGGCGTACGCCCCCGCCAGTTCTGCCACCGGTCGTGTTGTAATCCGAAATGGCCATGTGGAATATGCCGTAAAGTACAAATGATAAGCCCCACAGTAAACTCTGCGACGGCTAGTGCGTTGCTGCCAGTGGTACGAGCGACTTTAATACCGCACTCGCGGGCGGCTTCGAGATCCAGGTTATCCACACCGACGCCCCACTTGTGCAGCAGCTGGAGCTGTTTTGCTGCCCGGAATATGCGCCCGTTTACAGCGACCTGGCCTGAAATCGCGTAATCTGCCTGGCCGATGATTTCCACTAAGTGGTCGTCTCCAGGTTCTTTCGCATAATTCAACTCAAAATCCGGTGGAAGAAGGTCGCGCATTTTTTGGGCGACGTCTTCGCTTATGGCATCGAGAACAAGTATTGTCTGTGTCATTTTGTCAAAGTCCTGAAAATCGCACACCTTGTCGCGCTAAACCACCAGATATCCCAACAGGAGTTCCGTCGGCCCGCCAGCACGCAGCACCCGTCAGCATACCGTCATCAGAGAATCCTATCGCATTCATACCGCCGGCAATCCTTTGCAGACGAGTGACATCGTGACCCCGCGAAACCAGTGACTTCTCAAGCGCTGCTGAAAACGTGTTCTCCATCTCAAGCGTGCCGCCCTCGGTCCAGATTCGGGGGGCCTCCACGGCTTCTTGCAATGTCATGCCGTGGTCTAGCAGGTTAACCAGCGTTTGAAAGGCCGAAGGGAAGATGCGCATTCCTCCCGGTAGACCCAGCGCGACTTTCATCTGTTGTTCCTGACAGACCATCATCGGTGCCATTGAGGTGAAAACTCTTTTGCCGGGCTGTACAGACAACGCAGTATGTGGATGCGGGTCGAAGTTAAACATATAGTTGTTCGCCAGTAGACCGGTTTCAGGTATCTGGAGGCAGGCCCCGAATAGCCCATTGATCGTCTGCGTACTCGCTACCACGTTACCCAGCGCATCAGCAACTGTAACGTGTGTGGTGCTGTGAGAATCTGATACCCCGACACCTGGCGACCACTGCATCGCCCGGCTCATGTCGATCAACTGGCGCCTTTCTTCTGCATAAGCCTTGTCGATGAGTTGTTCTACCGGGACATCAACAAAAGCCGGATCAGCTGTAGCGACCGAACGATCTGCAAACGCAATTTTGAGCACCTCTGCAAGCAAATGAACCGAATCCGAGGAACCATAACCCATGCTCGCAATGTCAAAACCTTCCAGAAGGTTCAGCATTTGAACGATATGCACCCCCGCCGAGGCGGGTGGGGGCGGTCCTATGACTTCATAGCCTCTATAAACGCCCCGTATCGGTTCTCGTTCTACTACTGCATAGTTATTTAAGTCATCAGGACCGATGAGTCCTTCAAGGCGGGCTATTTCATTGACAAGCAGATCACCCAACGCACCCCCGTACAAAGCTCCAGAACCGGAACTTGCGATTGATCGAAGCGTTTGTCCATAGTCCGTCTGCACTAGTCGCTCACCCGCCGGTAAAGCCCCCCCATTGGGCAGGAACAGACTGGCAAGCCCTTTATCATTTGACAGATCCGCCTCAAAATCAGCGATACAGTCGGACAAGTATGGGGTTGTGAGAAACCCGTCCTCCGCCAGCCGAATTGCCGGCGCAAGGACATCGCCGAGGGCCCAAGTCCCATATTGTTCGAGGGCATGACACCAGCCTGCCAGAGCTCCCGGTACCGCAACCGACAGCGGGCCAACCAAATTTTTGCGCCCGACCGTATCGCGGTAGTTTGGCAAAACGTCAGAAACCGTTTGATACATGGTTTCGCTGGCACGGGACGGAGCGGTGCTGAGCCCATCAATGATTATGTGCCTTCCGCTTTCCAGGCGAATATGGGCAATACCCCCGCCAAGCAGGCCGACCATCATCGGCTCTACAACGGTCAGTGCAAACAGTGTGGCCACACAGGCATCGATTGCGTTCCCGCCTTCCAGCAAAACGGTTGCACCTGCTGAAGAAGCCAGGGGATGATTGCTTACAACCATGCCGCGCGAGCCGGTGGCCGGCTTTTTCTCGCAGTCGAAGGAAATCGTTTGGGGTGTCTGCATGCCTGTCGTCCAAGGGTACCGGGTTAAAGGATATAGCACTTACTGGCGGAGAGGCTCCACCTCCTATCCCGTTCGATCGCTGGGATGCAGCACGAGAGATTCGAAAGAATGGGAAAAATTAAGGTAACCCAGGAATAGTGAAGTGATTTGCCGCCTTGTTTCTTGTGAAAGCAGGAAAGGGCGTAAGAACCGTTAAGCAGTAGAGGTGCTTGCACCATTTGCGTCGTCCATTGGGATTCATAGAATCTGCCTATAATACCGGGCTGGATCACGAACTACATACCTTGACAAAAAAGAATACGCCAACTCTTTATCTGACATGAATGCACCAAGAAACAAGCAGATTATGGATATCAGGCCTCTGGAGGCCAGTTTCGGTGCGGAAGTGACGGGTGTAGATCTAAGCGCACCTCTTGGCGATGATGGGATGCGTTCGCTGACTGAAGCCTTGTATCAGCACCGGGTTCTTGTCATCCGCGATCAGCGGCTGAACAAGGAACAATACCTGAAATTCGGGCAACGCTGGGGTGCCCCTATTCCCCATGTCCTGGATCATCTGCGAATGCCCGGCTTCCCGGCCCTCATGGCTATTGGGAACACTGAATCCAAAGACAAATCCGAAGCGGTACGAAACGGCACGGTACTCTGGCACACGGACCAGTCTTATGAAGCAGTACCGGCCAGCGCCACCATGCTGTATGCCATCAAGGCTCCCGTAGAAGGTGGGGAGACCCAGGTCTGCAACATGACGACTGCTTATGAGGAACTCGCTCCGGAGATGAAAAAACGTCTGGCGTCTTTACAAGTGGCGCACCAGTATGGTCGTGGCAAACTGCGTGCTTATGAATATGCAGCCAGTCCGATCAAAACATCGGATCAACACGAAAAACTCCCGACCTATTTTCACCCATTGATTCTCAATCATCATGTCACGGGCAAGAAGACCCTGTACGGAGTCGGACAGAGTTCCTACGCGATCCGGGGTATGAACGATAACGAAGCCACTGCCTTGCTGGAAGAACTCAAAGATCACGTCCTTCAGGAGAGATTTATCTATCGCCACAAATACAAAGTCGGGGATGTAGCGATGTGGGATACGTTCCAGACCTTGCACTCAGGCAGCAAGATCGATGTCGCCAGCTGTGAAGAGGATTCGCGACTGCTCTGGCGTATCAGCGTCCGAGGAAAGCCCGATATCTATAACTGACCGGCTGGCAACTACTCGTCCTCTTGACCTCAAGGGCGCTGCTGGTCCCGGCCGCCAGATAAACGTCCGAAGACTTAAAGAGCATCTTCGGACTGTGTTGGGAATGCCCAGGATCCTCTTTGCTCGGGAGTATATTCCGCCAGCTACTAAAATATTGATCGTCTCGTGGGGTGCGTTAAGATTGAGCGGTGTAAGCAGCAGTGATTGTCCAGCACCATGTCCGAGCAAGATATTTTCACGACACCCAGCATAACCAAGCTGCCCGAGAACATTGCGGGTAGGGTGCTCGTGTCGGGCAGCCACGGCGGCATGTACCCCGCATATTTGGCGGCAAGGAGCGGAGTGCGGGGCGTAGTCTTTAACGATGCCGGCGGCGGCCGTGACAATGCGGGCTTTGCCTCTTTGCCCTATCTGGATAATCTTGGAATTCCGGCAGCAACATGTAGTCATTTAAGCGCGCGTATTGGTGATGGCAAGGATATGCTGGACCGCGGTAAGATCAGCCAGGCCAATTTGACAGCTGCCAAATTGGGCTGCAGTGCAGGTCAAACTGTTGGCGAAACTGCTGAACTGATGACAATATCTGATCTTCGCAGCTTTGAGGCGCCGGTTTATCAGGAGTCTCGGGTGTGTTTTCTGGAAGCCGGTGCAGAACCTGGCGTATGGGGCATCGATTCAGCGTCCTTGGTGAAGCCAGGTGATATAGACCAGATCATCGTTACTGGCAGCCATGGAGGCCTTCTCGGCAATGATCCAGCGACAGCGATACGGGTACAGGTTGCCGCTTGCGCCTTCAATGATGCTGGTGTAGGTATAGATCGCGTTGGAATTACCCGGCTGCCAGTTCTCAATGAGCGCGGCATCGCAGCCGTTACTGTTGATTGTATGAGCGCTCGTATCGGCGATGCTTGTTCTATGTGGGAGACAGGAAAAATCAGCTATGTCAACCAGATCTCTAAGGCAATGGGTATTGGCCCAGGCCAGAGCCTGCCGGTGTTTGCTGAGAAAGTAAGACGGGCGATACGGCGTGCCCAAGACAGACAACACCATTCCATTTGAATGACAAGTATAAGGCACTCGTATGACACAAGTTCTTGATCTCGACCGGTTACTCAAACATCATCTGATGATGTGCCGGATTCGCGCGTTTGAAGAAGCAGCGCTACAGGCGAACACCGAAAAACTTGTGCTGGGCGCGATTCATCCATCGATCGGCCAAGAGGCCGTAGCATCCGGTATTTGTCTCAACTTGCAGGCAGATGACCTGCTGACCTCGACACACCGGGGCCATGGGCACACTTTAGCCAAAGGGGCAGACGCACGGGCGATGATGCGGGAGCTTCTAGGTCGTGAGGGCGGTAACAGCCATGGCAAGGGGGGGTCAATGCACATCGCTGATTTTAGTGTCGGCATGTTAGGCGCGAATGGCGTGGTTGGGGCCAATATCCATATCGCAGCAGGGGCCGCCCATGCGATCAAAATGCTTAAAGAGCACAGAATCGTTTGCTCGATCTTCGGTGATGGGGCAATCAATCGAGGACCCTTTCTTGAGGGGCTGAATTGGGCTGTGGTATTCCATCTCCCGGTACTTTACGTTTGTGAAGACAATGGCTTCGCATCGACTACTCGTACTTCTACGGTAACCGGGGGGAAAGGTCCTGCAGCCCGAGCAGAAGCGTTGGGTGTTGCGACCACTACGGTCGATGGCAACGACCTGGCTGAGGTTGACCGGATCGCACGCTCGATTATGCCCTCGATCCGGCAAGGGAAAGGGCCGCACATGATTGTCGCCAGGACTTACCGGTTGACAGGTCATACCGCGGCGGATCCGGATCTTTATCGGCCACGCGATGAAGTGGAAAAAGCGTGGCAGGAAGACCCGATCGTCAGACTCCGTAAAGTCCTTCGACAGGCAGATGTTGATCAAGCGACTCTGGAACAACATGAACTAGGCGCCCGGCAGGAGATGGCTGGAGTTTTTAGCGAAGCGAAAGCCGCGCCTTGGCCTCCTTTGTCGCGGGCCTTCGAAGATGTGCAAGATACAGGCGATCCAAGGCAGGAGGCTTTTTGATGCCCACCATGACTTATGCCGAAGCCGCGAAACAGGCGCTTGCTGAGCAAATGCGGCGAGATTCTACAATCTGGGCATTGGGTGAGGATCTGGGAAGGGGAGGAGTCTTCGGCCAGTACAGCGGAATGGCAGAGGAATTCGGTCCTGAACGCATAGTTGATACTGCGATCTCTGAAGCAGCTATCCTTGGTGCTGCTGTCGGGGCAGCACTAGCCGGTACCCGGCCGGTTGTTGAACTGCGATTCGCCGACTTTGCTTTGTGTGCGGTCGACGAACTGGTCAATCAAGCTGCCAAAGCGCGCTACATGTTTGGAGGCCAGAGCAAGGTGCCGCTGGTGGTCAGGGAACCGATGGGGATGTGGCGTTCCTCGGCCGCCCAGCACTCGCAGTCACTTGAAAGTTGGTATTGCCATATTCCCGGACTTGTGGTGGTCTGCCCGTCGACTCCAAATGACAATATGGGATTGTTGAAAAGCGCTCTTTGCTGTGACGACCCGGTCGTTTATATGGAGCACAAGAATTTATGGGCGTTAGAAGGGGAGGTAGACGATTGCAGTTCGATTCCACTGGGGGTAGCGCGGACCGCGCGTGAGGGAAAGGATCTGACCATTGTTTCGTGGTCCTCAACCTGCCACGAGGCGATGCTTGCCGCCGTTGCCTTAGACGGGGAGGGTATCGACGCGGAGGTGATCGATCTGCGCACGCTCTGGCCCTGGGACAAGACTGCCGTACTGAACAGTGTGGAGAAAACGGGTCGTCTATTGGTGGCCCATGAGGCGGTTCAGGTTGCAGGATTTGGTGCGGAGATCGTAGCGACCGTCGTAGAACGGGCGTTTTCTTCACTGCGCGCGCCGATCAGACGCCTTGGAGCTCCACGGGTCCCGATCCCCTATGCTCCTCCTCTTGAAGACTTGCTGCGGGTCACCTCGGAGACTATCGGTTCTGCTGCCCGAGAACTGATGGGACAAGAACACGATCGTGTTTAACCAGCAGGTACGTACCGGCCCAGGCACACGATACCTGTTTGATTGAGGGATTGTTGAATGACGGTCAACGAGATAACGGGCGGCGAGGGGATCGCCCGAATGTTATTGGCACATGAAGCCGGACCAATATTCGGAATGGGAGGCTTTCAGTTATTGCCATTCTATGATGCCGCTCGACGACTCGGGCTGGATCATCACCTTATCAATGATGAGCGTTGCGGGGCTTTTGCAGCCGATGCCTATGCAAAAGTAACGGGGCGGGTGGGGCTGTGTGATGCAACATTGGGGCCTGGTGCGACAAATCTTGTTACCGGACTCGTCGAAAGCCTGAATGCCGGGGTGCCGGTTGTCGCATTAGTCGGCAATACACATCGCCTGCATTCCTGGAAAAACATGACTCAGGAGAGCAGGCAGCTCGAGATTCTACGTCCTGCAGTCAAGGACACGATACGTATCGAGCAGATCGAGAGGATTCCGGAGTTGCTTCGACGGGCGTTTATGGTTGCGACCAGCGGTCGGCCTGGACCTGTGGTTGTGGATATACCAGAAGATATCGCACACGCGACCTGCGCTTTTCCGGAAAACGAGTTGTCTGTAGACCCCGCATATATGGCAGTGCCAGCAATGCGCACCAGACCGGCAGTTGCAGACCTTACCGCGGCTGCGAAGCTGCTGTGTAACTCAAAGCGGCCACTTATGCTCTGTGGGGGCGGTGTCCATATCAGTAGAGCAGCTGAAACAGTAACGCGCTTTGCCGAATCGACAAATATTCCCGTAGCGCACACCATGAGTGGCAAAGGCTCGATTGCCTGCACTCACCCGCTTAGCGCCGGCATCTTCGGGCGTTATGACCGTATTGCCAATCAGTTGATTGAAGAGTCTGATGTATTGCTGGTGGTGGGGTGCAAGCTAGGCGAGATCGCCACCAAACGCTATACCTTACCTGCGTTGGGAAAGAAGCTTATTCATCTGGACATTGTCGCTGAGGAAATTGGCCGCAACGTTATGCCGACCGTCAGCCTCTGGGGTGATGCGAGGGAAGGCCTGGTAGAGCTTCTAGATGTGGTCAGTAACGAAGGGCTCCAAAAACAGTTCGCAGGCTGGGCTGCAACGGTAGTCCGACGGATGAACCAGTGGCGGGCGCTGGTAGAACCCAGGCTGACTGCCACTGAGAAACCGATCAATATGGCCAGGCTTCTTCATGAACTGAATCTACACTTGCCAAAAGACGCGAGCCTGGTCGCCGACGGTGGATTCGCAGCCCACTGGAGTGGATTGCTGTACGACACTAAACAGGCCGGGCGGGGTTTTGTACCGGACCGCGGGTTTGCATCGATCGGCTATGGAGTGCCCGGGGGAATTGGAGCAACGCTAGGCTCGATGCAGTGTGGCCTGGGCCCTGTCGTTGCCCTGACTGGTGACGGGGGTTTCAATATGGTGCTCGGCGAACTCGAGACAGCCCGGCGCTTGAACCTGGAATTTACCGTTATCGTGGTCAACAACAGCGCCTCGGGGTACGTGAAAGCGCTACAGCACCTGATGTACGGCAAAGATTCTTACCATGCTTCCGAGCTTTCTGAGACCAATTATGCAAACGTGGCAGAGGCTCTTGGCTGCCACGGAATCAGGGTCGAATCCCCAGAAGAAATAGGTCAGGCGCTGAAGTCTGCGCTAGCCCACAAGGGGCGACCGACCATTATGGACGTTGTTGTAACTCGAGACCCAGCCAAAATGCTGCCGGGCGTTGACAACAGAGCAGCTGAGATTCGGCGTGGAGATCGCGTGGCATGACCGGAAACAGATCAGCTTCGAGACCCCTGATCTGTTGTCGGTGGTGAATCAAACAGCACATTGGCATTGTTTAATTGGGTGATTTGCTCCGGCTGATATCCGATCTCGGTGAGAATAGCCGTGTTGTCGTCTCCTTTGAATGGTGCCAGCGTGCTAATCGATGTGGCTTGGTCATCAAAGATGGTCGCGGGGCGCGGCATCCTTACCGGGCCGAGAACACCGTCTTCAATGGGCTGGAAGATTCGATTTTCGATGACCTGGGGATGATCCATGATCCCAGTTCGGTTAAGAATTGGCGCCGCAGCGACACCCTCAGTGTCAAACCTCGCTAAAAGCTCGGCAGAGGGCCAGTTGGAGATCTCATCGGAGGTGATTTGACGACGTTCTGCACTGTTGTGCGCCCTCTCTGCCGCGGTCTTGAAGCGCGGATCCTCGATGAGGTCAGTCCTGTCCAGTGCCCGGCACATCCCCTCCCACTCAAGGTCACTGATAGCACCGGCGGTCAGATAACCGTCCTGTGACTTGAAGACCAGGTCCGGACTGCGCTGTGAATGCGCAGGATCCTCTTCCTTGCCAATAAAACTGAGGCTTGCCATCGCTTCCGGCCACAAGAACCCGATCATCACATCCAGCATCGCCACTCCGACGTGCCCCCCTTTGCCGGTGCGTTCCCGCCTGAACAGTGCTGCTGTAATCGACTGCGCAGTGGCGAGCGCAGAGGTTTTGTCGCAGATGATGGTTCGAACCATACGGGGCAGACCACTGTGCTGGTCCATTTGAACATCTGCCATGCCTGACAAGGCTTGTATGACCGGGTCGTAGACCCTCTGATGTGAACAGGGACCGGTATCACCGAAGCCGCTGATGGAGGCATAGATAATGTCCGGGCGAATATCCGAAACGGTCTCGCGACTCAATCCCATCCGTTGGATCGCACCGGGACGAAAGTTCTGCACAAAAACATCTACTGTTGAAGCCAGTTGTTTGACAATCTCCAATCCTTCTGGGCGCTTGATATCCAGGCACAGCGAGCGCTTGCCCCGGTTGCACGTGAGGAAGGAGGTGCTCATGCCTCGATGCTTTACACCAACTCGGCGCATGTAATCGCCCCCGGGCGCTTCAATTTTAATCACTTCTGCACCCTGGTCTGCCAGCAGCATTGTGGCAATGGGGCCCGATACCATTGTCGTCAGGTCTAGGACACGGACGCCAGACAATGGACCTGTCACTCTTCACCTCCGTTTTTAACAGGCATGCTCTGGTTCGGGTAACACACCTTAACCGCAGATAAATAAGCGGGTCGCAGGCTGACCCGTTGGCGGTATTCCATTATTATCTTTGGCAGTGGAATACCGTAGCCATGGGCCCAATCGAGGCAGGAAGTCAGCAGAATATCAGCCACACTGAAGTCATCTCCCATCAGATAACGACTGTTTTCAAGCACCGGCGGGACCGCAGCATTGAGTTGCTTGAGAAAATATTCTCTTGCCGAATCCACAGCCTCTGGGGCGGCACCATAGATATGTTTCAAGTCCCCGTGCCGGCGCATGGTATAGAGCGGATGGGCATCCAGTTCCATGGCAATAAACACGCACCACTCCTCAAGTCGAGATTCTTCAAAGGAATTGGCGGCCACAAAAAACTCCTCTGGCAATTCAAAATTTCGGCCAATGTAGCGAATAATCGCAACACTCTCTGATAACGTGAACCCGCCATGCTGAAATGCTGGAATCTTGCCTTTCGGGTTAAGGGAGAGGTAAGCCTGCGTTTGCGTCTCTCCGGTCCGCGCCCCAATGGGCCGACAGTCATATTTCAAGTCCGCCTCATGGAGCATCCAGTGAACGCGCATGGCCCGAGTGGTGCCAATGCCCCAAACTGTGATTTTTTCACTCATTATTCGTCTCAGATTCTCAGTACGTTACGCTACACCTCTATGATATTGTAGCCATAGTCTGATTTAGCCACTGAAAGAATCAGTGTAACCGCACCGTATCTACGATCATCTCTCCAGGGGAACCCGGGGCAACAAGGTGATAATCTTATCGGGGCCCGGGAGGGAATCTTTCGAGTGATGCCCATGACAGGAGCCAAACATGCATGATCTCATTATCCAGAACGGCACAGTCGTCGATGGTACCGGTGGACCCAGGCGCAATGCGGATCTTGCGATCCAAGATGGGTTGATCGCCGAAGTAGGGCAGGATGTTGGGGCAGGCCGGCGGACCATCGATGCTGACGGGGCGCTGGTGCTGCCGGGCTGGGTCGATATCCACACCCACTATGATGGGCAGGTCACCTGGGATCCTTGCCTGACACCTTCATCTTGGCACGGCGTGACCACTGCGGTATTCGGCAATTGCGGTGTTGGCTTTGCCCCAGTTCGACAATCCAGTGAAGACTACCTGATCAACCTCATGGAGGGTGTCGAAGATATTCCGGGCACTGTCCTTTCGGAAGGGATCGACTTTTCCTGGGAAACCTTTCCCGAATACCTCGACGTGCTGGATTCGAAACCGAAAGTCATGGATGTTGGCGCACAGATTCCCCACGGTGCACTTCGATTCTACGTCATGGGTATGGATGGAGCCGATCACGCAGTGCTACCAGATGCCGGCCAGATCGAGCGTATGGGAGAGATTGTCGAACAAGGGCTTCGTTGTGGTGCACTAGGGTTTTCGACCTCCAGAACCACCAAGCACAAAGCCGCGGACGGCCGGCCGACCCCGAGTCTTTCGGCGGGTGAGGCGGAACTGGCCGGGATTGCTCAAGCCATGCGGAGAGCCGGATCGGGTGTGATTCAGGTCAACTCCGACATGGGTCCCGGCGAGATGGACACTTTGCTAGACGCGGCTCGACTGTCAGGACGCCCGCTTTCTGTGCTCCTGCTGCAGGTCAACCACGCGACGGAACTGTGGCGCGAGACCCTTGGCGCCATCGAAGCCGCGAACCAGGAAGGTCTTACAGTGACAGGGCAGGTTGGGTGCCGGCCGATCGGAATCCTCATGGGGCTGGATACCAGTGTCAACCCGTTTTCAACTCACGCTGTGTGGAAAGAACTTGGCCAGTTGGATCTAGAGCAAAAGATAACGCGGTTGCAGGAGAGCCCGGCGCTCCAGAGTCGCCTGGTAGATGAGACCCCAGACAACGAACATACGCGCTGGATTTTGAATGCCTTTGAACGCACTTACGAGTTGGGCGAGTCATTGGATTACGAGCCCTCACCAGAATGCTCCATAGCCGCGCGCGGAAGAAACACACAAGCCTCCCCTTGGCTGATTGCTATGAAGATTCTGCTGGCAGGCAGGGGAGACAGTATGCTTCTGCATACGTTCGAGAACTATGCGCATGGCGATCTTGAGGATCTGCGGGAGATGCTCGTGTCGGAGCACACGATCTGCGGCTTGGGTGACGCTGGTGCCCACGTCGCTACCATTTGTGATGCCGCATACCCGACCTTCTTGGTGCAACACTGGGGGCGGGATCGGAACCGTGGGGCGCAGATCGATCTCGAATTCCTGGTTGCTAAGCAGACTAGCCGGACCGCCAATGCATTCGGATTGCAGGATCGTGGGGTATTGGCACCAGGTTACAGGGCAGATATCAATGTGGTGGATCTGGCCCGTATCGGGCTCGATCGACCTGCGATGGCTTATGATTTGCCCGCTGGCGGAAAGCGTCTGGTTCAACGCTCTTTCGGGTATCTACACACACTGGTTGCCGGTGTTGAAACCCACACGGATGGAGAGCACACAGGGGAACTTCCAGGATGCCTGATACGAGGTCCACAAAGCAGGCCCAACTAGACACAGACTTCGATGGCCAAAATCTCCGAGAAGAATACTACTCCGGACTGACTAACGGGGCCTGTTGATCGAATAACCCGGAGAGTAGTGGTGTTCCTCTATAATACGGCCGGTCAATTGCGTAGCTTCCCGCCTTTATCACGACTCGTTGTGGCAGTGTTGGTGCAGACAACGTATAGAACCCGGGCTGAGTGGCAGAGTGGTTATGCAGCGGCCTGCAAAGCCGTGTACGCCGGTTCGATTCCGGCCTCAGCCTCCAGCACGCCCCTTAGTAATGGCCAGTAACGGCCATTAATGGTCATTAAGAACTCCATAAAACACTATTAAAAAAGGATCGGGACCTTCCTGCCCTTCACTGCAGCTGCACGGTTTCCTACTATTTCGTCAGACTACCGGCCCGAAGGGTGAAAGCGAACATTCGCTGCAAAGTGCTAAAGGCCTGCTTTTTCAGTATTGCGATGTGCGAAATTGGACTAGCCAAGCCGTCAGACATTAAGACCAAACATAATAACTGACTATCCAGATATCAGGATTGCACTTTCACGACGGAAATTTT
>PVBE011495988.1_pt1 | contig 26278 bp, 19 predicted proteins | sample 1631181 | NCBI WGS metagenome assembly PVBE01 (sample SAMN08397723, study PRJNA350692) | Marine metagenome, whole genome shotgun sequencing project. | isolation source: water | place: Pacific Ocean | collected 2012-04 | reverse complement strand
CTTCCCCCCAACCATGGAGCACGTCATCGACTAACGCTATTCCCTAGACAACTCACGCGCATGGTGCCAACAGCCACCCGCCTCGCCGTAACCACTTGTAGAAAAAGTACTTGGCGATTGTCACTGTAGAAAACGAGTGAGGCACAGCTTCGCTAGAGCGCATTTCGATTAACTGCAGCGGCTTTTTCGCTGTTTGGACAGTGAGCCAAAGCGCCGCGGATGCAACACGTCCGTGCGAGTGCGCACTAGCTGATCTTGTGACGCTCTAGAAGCACGACGGACGTATCGTCGTGTCGGCCGCTACCCTTGGTTGCGGCATTCGAGTTGTCGAACAGTTTTTGGAGAGCGTCGTCCAGTGACAAGTCACGAGACTCCTCCATCGTCTTGATGATGCCTTCAATGCCAAATTGCTCGGCGTCGTCTTCGTCGGCGGGGAAAGCTTCGTCAAGGCCATCGGTAAAGATCAGCAGGCGCGAATTCTCCGGAATGTACATCTCGACCTCTTCGTAAATCCAGTCTTCGTCGATGGCCAGAGGTAAGCCACCTTCTTCTTCTCCGCCCATGACCTTGACTTCGTTTGTCGCCAGGTTCTGCAGGATAGGCATGGGAGCTCCGGCTGCAGTCCAGCTGAGCTTATGGTTTTCCAGGTCCAGTGTGGAATAAAGGAGCGTAATGAAACCGCCTTCGTCCTGTACGATGTCGCTCGAGCAAAGTCGGCGGTTGACTTCGGAGACGAAATCGACCGTGTTGGGGTATCGTTGGTCTCGGATCATGCGAATCAACGTGTGCATGGTCATGATGGACATGCACGCTTTGACGCCGTGTCCGGAGGCGTCGCCCACGAGCAAAATCAGTTTATTGCTATCAAGGCTGAACGCGTCATAGTAGTCTCCACCGGCCATGATGACTGGATTACTTCCCATCACGCGAATCTGAGAGGGTTCATACCGAGCCACGACTTGATAGCCCTCCGGGGCGGGGAGGTCGCGAGGAATGACGGACTCTTGCAAACGGCGGACGGAGTCCACTTCTTCGCGCAAACGTTCGGCCAGGATCCGCGATCGCTGCGCCAGCACAGCCGCCTGAGCCGCTTCAATCATCGAAGGCAGCAAGAAGATGAAATCGCCTTCTGTATCGCGCATCAGATGCGAATGAAGCCCATGCGAAATCAGCTTCGCCAGATTGGTGAATTCACCTTGCTTCCAAGCGCCCACGATGGGGACATTGTCGTCCGCCTCTTGGATTTTCAGGAACAACGGCAGCGACTCGTCATCACTGGGGAAATTCGAGGCAAACAGTACGATATCCCAATGGCCCTCCGCCAATTTCTCCTCAAAAGCTGGCCCACTTGTCGTGATTATCACCTCGGTCTCGTCAACGTTGAGAATCAGACCGATTGTTTCAGCTTCGGCTTCGTCGTCCCAGCCCACCAACACTCGCATGGTCGCTTGTCCTGAACGGTACTATTTAGAAGAGGCCTCTGATCACTGATGGACCATGATAAACGAATCCAACCGGATTTGCACGTCCCTACCACTAGATAGCTTTTGGCCCGTATAGGTAGTCCTCGTGCGAGTCGACTCGACACAGGTCATCGAATAGGATGGCAAGTCGATTTACCCAGTTTACGGCGATCTTGCTGTCCGTCTTCTTCCTGGAAAGATGATGCGATCGGTAACTCAGACTGCTTTCGTGACTTGCGTGCTCTCTTGCTTTCAATCTGTGAGCAAGTTGTCACGGCATGGCGCGCCAAGATTCTGAAGGAAATGAAGCAGAATCGCGATCCTGTGTCGGCCCAAGTCGCTCCATAATAGACACGCTCGATTTGATTAAAGGTCGGTTTCGCCAAGCGAACCGATCATGAATGCTTCGACCGCAACGCTTCCTCTATCCTCATACTCATGCGTGACCGCTGCGTCGCGCCGCGCCGGTGAACCAGTTAACTGCAACTTCAGGGACTCTGCGACCAATGTTGTGGCTAGCCATGCCGGTCATGGCGGAGGAGTCGCTGACTCTATTGGTCGGCTACACCGATTGGTGGCTGGCCAGCCACTACTTGGAGGGGACCGAGTACAAAGCCGCGATGGGATTGATGTCGTATGTGCTGTGGTTGCTCCCCAGCTTGTTTGCCGCGATTGCAATTGGTGCCACAGCACTGATTGCACGATCGGTCGGTGCCGGTGACACCCATACTGCAAGATGTGTCACCAACCAGGCATTCACGGTGGGCGGCACGCTGGCCCTGTTGGCCATGTTGGGAACGTTATTCTTTGCCGACGACTTTGTCCGCTGGATGCAACTGGAACAGCGCGCGGCAGAGTTGGCTTTGCGCTACGTCTTGATCGTCATTCCGGGGATTCCGTTCATCATGATCGAACAGGTCGCGGCAGCTTCTTTGCGAGGTGCCGGCGACACGGTCAGCGGTTTCGTTGCGAAGTCGATTGTCAATGTAGTCAATATGACGCTCAGCCCAATGCTCATGTTAGGGCTCGGCCCGTTTCCTCGTCTTGGCTGGGAAGGGCTCGCAATCGGAACGGTCAGCGGTCATGTGATCGGTGGTGTGCTATTGTGCGGATTGCTGCTAGTTGGTCGTTCTGGATTGCGATTACGACTTGCTCAGATGAAACCCAACCTTGCCCTGATTCGTCGCATTCTGCGTATCGGTTTACCGGGCGGCGCGGATGTCCTGTCGGTCTTGAGTTGCCACTTGGTTTACGTTTCCATCATCAATCGGATGGGGACTTTCGCCGCAGCCGCGCATGGCCTGGGCGTGCAGATCGAAGCGCTCGCCTATCTTCCGGCCTCGGCATTCCTGGTCGCCGCCACGACGATGACAGGCCAGTTTCTGGGAGCGAAACAGCCGCAGCGCGCAACCCGATGCGTGTATACCACCGTGATGGTAGCCACGATATTCATGACGAGCGTGGCGCTGGTTTTCTATTTTGGTGGCGGGATGCTGACGACATTTTTCACAGGTGATGCAAACGACCCGACCGGAATCGTCACAACGCGACTTCTGCGAATCGTGGCTTTCTCGACGCCCCCACTGGGCATCCTCATGGTGTTGACGGGCGCTTTGCGCGGTGCGGGTGACACACGGATGCCGCTGATGATCACGTTCGTCGGTTTGATTGGGATCCGAATTCCCCTGGCCTGCCTGTTTGGCTGGGGCGTGTTTTCCATACTGGGGCTGACGGTCGAAGGGTTCGCCTGGGGGCTGGCCGGGGCATGGTGGGCGATGCTGATCGATGTCGTCGTTCGGAGCGCCCTGATCAGTTGGCGGTTTCTTCAGGGTGGATGGAAGGAAATCGTCGTGTGATGGCGAAGAACCAAGGATGCGAGTGACGCGGATGATTGAGATCGATGGTTCCCAAGGTGAAGGAGGCGGGCAGATTGTGCGGTCGTCGCTTGCGCTGTCGTTGGTGACGGGTAGGGCGATCACGATCAACAATATTCGCGCGGGGCGGTCGAAGCCTGGATTGATGCGTCAGCATGTGACGGCCGTCAAGGCGGCTCGGAAGATTAGTGGTGCCAAGTTGGTTGGGGCTGAAATCGGCGCCACCAGGCTCACCTTCAAACCAGGGAAAGTCGAGGCGGGCGAATATCGATTCAGCATCACTACAGCTGGCAGCGCGACGCTCGTTCTGCAGACGGTGCTGCCGGCCCTGATGATTGCCGAAAGCGGATCGTCGCTCACGTTGGAAGGTGGCACACACAACCCGTATGCTCCACCGTTCGACTTTCTCAAAAGTGCCTACTTGCCGTTGCTGGAGCGGATCGGTCCGGCGGTCGAAGCGACATTGCATCGGCCCGGGTTCTATCCGGCGGGTGGTGGCGAATTCCATATCAAGATTCGGCCGACGCGGCAACTGCAGTGGCTGAGTTTGTTGGAACGTGGCGAGCTGGTTGAACGACGCGTGCAAGCAATTGTCGCCAACTTGCCAGCACACATTGCCGAGCGAGAGTGTGACGCGATCGCAGCCGAGACGAATTGGGATCGTTCGTGTTTTCAGACTACGTCTTACGAACATTCCCGCGGACCAGGCAATGTCGTGCTGATCGTCCTGCGGCACGAAAATGTAACCGAAGTGTTCACTGGGTTCGGTGAGAAAGGGAAGAAAGCGGAACTGGTCGCCATGGATGTGCTCGATCAAGCGAGGCGATATCTGGCCCACGACGCTCCTGTCGGTCAGTACCTGGCCGACCAGTTAATGTTGCCGTTGGCGATTAGCGCTCACTTCGGTTGTGGTGGCGGTGTCTATCGCACGGCGTCGCTGTCAGGACATTCACAAACGCACCTTGACGTCATTCGTGAGTTCTTAGATGTCAGAGTTCGCATCGACGAAGTTGGCAACAACCAATTCGACTTGCAAATCAAGGCATAGCGCTACTGGCGGTAACATACGGGTCGATCGTGACCAACCTACTGTGGTCGGCGCGGCATCTTGCGAGGGAAGGGCGGTTGCTGGGATCTTGGTAGCGGAAGACCCGTTTCGGCGAACCAGTCGTGGCGTTCCTGTTCGCTCGCATAGTACCGCAGCCACGTCTCGGGTTCGTCGCTGTCGTCCAAGCAGTGCCAATGAAGAAAGTTTCTTGGCAGGTCGATCTTCTTTTCTGGCGATGGGAGTATGTCGCGGTAGATCAATGTGTACAGCTGTCGATCCGAAAGGTGGTCTGTGAAATCGAGCACGATGCGGACATCGTATAGTCGTTGAGTTGTCTTCCAGAGTTGTGCGTTGAGCTGTTCTTCACTCAGCGTGTCCGGATGTGCCAAGACGAGCTCCGGTTGAAACCACTGACTAATCGGTAACACAGGGGCACGTTCCCACGCCAACATGGAAGCCAAGAATTCGTTCTCCATCGGTGTCGGGACACGGCGCGTGTTGAGCAGATCGACCGACTCATCGAGGAATGGTTCAAGCTCGTCGCGCAGCCGTGCGTTTAGCATCAGGTGTTCAACTTCGTCAGAATCGGGGAGCTGCGGGAGCGTCATGGTGAGGAACCCAAGCGAGGCGGACGGCTGGGCCATCCGTTTCACGATTTCGGACTGGCCTATGACCCGACTCTACCAACGATGAACAGTGTCGCAAGCGTTTCTGAAGCGATTCTGGCGAGTTGACGCAAGATCACGCGAATCGGTCCGTCACAACCCGCACGATTGGCAAGGTTTCACGGTCAATCGAGGCCACAATTCGCAGCAGATCAATCGCAGGGAGCGCGGTTCTGCTCAATATTCGAGATCTTCTCCAGACGCCTTGCGTGGCGACCCCCTTCGAACTCGGTTTCCAGCCAGATCCGGAGGAGGTTCTCGATGTTGCGTTCGCCCAGCATGTCACCCGAAAGACAGAGCACGTTGACATCGTTGTGACGCCGACACATTTCGGCAGTCACTTCATCATTGCAGGTGGCGGCGCGAACTCGATCGACTTTGTTGGCGGTGATTGCCATTCCAATGCCAGTCCCACAAACCAAGATGCCACGTTCCGATTCGCCGCACGAAACAGACGTTGCCACGGCCATGGCGATGTCAGGGTAATCGCAGCTTTCCGTGCTGTTGGTACCCAGGTCGACCGCTTCATGCCCGGATTCGCCCAAGAAGTCACGAATCTTGGATTTCAGATTGAACCCGCGGTGATCGCTGCCAATGGAAATTCGCATCGCCATTATTCTCCCGTTTCCTCGTCGGTTGGAATTGCCGACAAGTCGATTTCGGTCATCCAGCCTGCGAGTTGTTCGTCAATTTGCTCGGCACACCGGCGGTACAGTTCTGGCGGTCCGCCTATGGGGTCGCTTACGTCGCAGCGGTCGCGACAAACGAGCCGTGTGCGAGGTTCCGCGTCAGGCCACTGGGCCAGAATCGCCTCGCGGTGCCCGCGCGTCATCGTAAAAATGTGGTCAGCGAATCGGACGAGTCGATCGCCCAGAGGTTGGCTTTCGTGATGTGAAAGGTCAAGGCCCTTCTCACCCAGGACATCGACTGCTTCTGTACTGGCACGGCCACCCATCATCGCCGCAATCCCGGCAGACATGACCATAAAGCCACGATCCTCAAGCTCGCTGATCTTGCATCCCAAGTGATCGGCGATCCGTTGCTGCATGAGCAATTCCGCCATGGGGCTACGGCATGTATTTCCAGTGCAAACAAACAGCACCATCATGCTGGTTAGCCGTTTCAAAGTGGGTTCGTTAATCACGCCTGCACGTAGGAACTCCAGACGATTGCCGTCGACCTGGACGACCGACGAGGGCTGGCCAAATTTTGCACGCCCGTCGTCGATCACCAGATCAACATCGTCACCCAACGACTGGACGACTTCGTCGGCCGTCATCGCTTCGGGGTCACCTGAGTGGTTGGCGCTGGTGAGGATGATTGGCCCGGCGGTCAAACGAAGCACAGCCAACAGTATCTGATGCGCAGGAACGCGCATTCCCACGGTGCCGTTGGGTGAAATTGCCGCCTGGACGGTCGCCGGCAATTGCTTCACCAAGCTATCAGGATGATCATCTTTCAGTACGATCGTGATCGGTCCAGGCCAGCAGCGACGGGCCAATCGCTGCGCGACACTGGACAATGCCGGCACATAATCCAGGGCTTCCTCGGCACTCTTAACCGCCAGCGTAAACGGCTGACCTGGTTTCCGGTCCTTGATCCGCGACAACTTAGCCACCGCCGACTCGTTCAGAGCGCTGGCCGCCAGGCCGTAAACGGTCTCGGTGGGAAACGCGACCAACTTGCCTTCGGCGAGCGCTTGCACGGCCCGGTGGACGACATCCCGCGGGTCGTCGGCGTTGCGAAAATCAATTACCGGTGGAGCCATATTGAAACTGGAAGCGGAACTTGATGTAAATTCGCTCGACGACACTGACCACACGGCGCGCAGCCCCTATGTTCCTAATCTCTGACTATAGCGGTCGTTGCGCGCCACGGTCAAGCACCGGATTGTGATCTGGTTGCTTGCGAATTTGTGAGATTGGCCCCCATTTCGTTCCCATTTCGTTCCGGATTGTGACATGGTTGCTCGCGAATTTGTGAGATTGGCCCCCATTTCGTTTGAGTGTGGCCTGGGCCAGAGCCTAATTGAACAGCGATGCTTTGCCCCGGACCGATGCGAGCTATCGCTGGGTTGCGGTGACCCGCTCCCCGACCAACCTGCCGTCGGTGCCCGTCACTGAAAACTCGACTCATGTGTACAGATAAACCTGATACAAGCTTTCTAGTGCCGCCGCATCGCGCCACAATGCGGTCTTCGCTGTCGAGGCTGCTTTGCCGTGGTGGGCGACTGCAGAGGAGGGCCGGAATCCGGATGTCGTAGCTTGCCGAGTCCGTAAAGTCGACCATGCGATACCCACTCGACGGCCAAGTTGTCTAGAATGCACTACGAGCCTGGATTTCTCCAAATTTCGAGCACCGCGTCGCCCTCAGTTTGGGTCGCCCTCAGTTTGGGTCGCCGTCAAATGGGGCTCGCGGTCAACTGGGAGCATCGCCTGATGTCATTTCGCGTGGCCATCGCCTTACTTTTCATTTGTACCACGCTCATGGTGGCCGGATGTGACGGTGTCGGCGGCAATTCCGGACGATTGGAGCAGGTCTGGGGCCGCCGCGGTTTGACCAACGGTCGTTTGCGAAAGCCCCGGGCGATGGCGATCAACGACAAAGACCAACTGTACATCGTGGATACGACGGGGCGGATCCAAGCGTTTGACCGCGATGGCCAGTACCTCCGCGGTTGGCGTACGCCCGAGATTTACGCCGGTAAGCCGTGTGGTTTGACGTTCGATCGTGACGGCAATCTGCTTGTCGCTGATACGCACTATTTCCGTATGCTCGTCTATACCCCTTTAGGAAAACTGCTGGAAGAACGGACGATCGGCGGAGTTTGCGGACATCAGCCTGGCGAATTTACGTTTGTGACTGACGTCGTGCGGGATTCGCAAGGAAACTACTTCATCTGCGAATATGGTGATTATGACCGTGTCCAAAAATTCACCCCCAGTGGCGATTTTGTCCTTCAATGGGGCAGCCATGGCAGCGAACCTGGCCAGTTCATCCAGCCGCGGACGCTGGCCATTGACGAGCATGATCATGTTTGGGTTACGGATGCCTGCAACCATCGGATTCAAGTCTTCGACGCCAGCGGCGATCAGGCCACGTTGGTTCGCATCTGGGGGCAGCATGGACGCCAGCCAGGACAGTTGCGCTATCCGTATGGGATTGCCCTGGACGGGAAAGGGTATGCCTACGTCGCGGAATTTGGCAACAGCCGAGTACAGAAGTTCACTATCGATGGAGAATATGTGTCACACTGGGGGATCCCTGGCCGGCGTGACGGTGAATTGAACCAACCTTGGGAGTTGGCCTTCGATTCTCAGGGTGCCTTGCACGTTCTGGATACATACAACCATCGCGTGCAGCGAATTCGAATGTAAGACTGGTCAATTACGTTTTGACCTGGCCGTCTCCTTTGGTGTAGCAGCCATTGGCTGGTGGCGAGATTCGGTGAGAAACAGGGTGTGAATTGGATAGAATTAGATCGTGTCCGCTGCGGCCGGAGTCACACAGCAACAGTGACCCAGGGTCACCGTGAAACCATGTAACCAAGGGATACACCACAATGTCCGGTCTTGAAATTGGTTTTGACCAACCGTGGTATTTGGCGCTGCTATCACTAATCCCCGTATTGTGGATTTTTAGCTTTCGCAGTTTGGCGGGGTTGGGAAATATTCGTCGCTTGGTGGCGATCGGGTTACGAACACTTGTGTTGACGACGATCGTGTTCGCGTTGGCGGAAGTGCAGTTGCTGCAAACCAGCGACAAGGTCACGGTGAACTACGTTCTGGATCAATCAGAGAGCATCCCGCTGGTGAAACGGCAGGCGATGCTGGACTTTGTGGTTAAGGCCGTCCACAACCATCGAGGCAAAGAGCGTGGCGATCTCGCCGGTGTTGTTGTGTTTGGACGCAACGCCACGATCGAGATTCCGCCATTCGACGACGACATTCTCGTGCTGGGTGGGCTCGAATCTCATGTCAACCTGCGATCGGATGCGACGAATCTCTCCGCGGCGCTCAAGTTAGCACAGGCCTCGTTTGCCGAAGGTTCGTCCAAACGCATTGTGATCGTCACCGATGGAAATGAGAATCTGGGAGATGCCCGAGCGATTGCCGCGTCATTGGCCGAAGATGGAATTGGCATCGACGTGGTTCCCGTGAAACTGACGATGCGCTCAGAGGTTGCCGTCGAGCGCGTCATGATGCCGGCCAACATTCGTCGTGGCCAACCGATGGAAACGCGTGTAGTCTTGAACAACTTCTCCGACGAGACGATCGCCGGACGGGTCACGTTCAGGCGTAAAGCTGGTTTGCATGACGAGTTTCTTGGCGAAATCGATGTCGAACTTTCACCGGGAAAGAAGGTCCTGAGTTTTGCTGACAAGATTGACAATCCAGGGACCTACACTTATCAGGCGGACTTTGTTCCAACGGATCCACAAGACGATTTGATGTCACAGAACAACCGCGCGACGGCCTTCACGCATGTGCGCGGTAAAGGGAGCGTCCTGCTGATCGAGGACTGGCAGAATCCCGGCGAATTCGATTATATGATTGATCGGCTGCGCGCCAGCGACATTGAAGTCGATGTAATGGCGAGTGACAGTCTGTTCACCCGCATGGGGGAACTTCAAGCGTATGACTCGGTGATCCTCGCCAATGTGCCTCGCAGCAGCGGCGACGACGCGCAGTCCGTCGCCAGTTTCAGTGACCAACAGATTAAGATGTTGGTAAAGAACACCGAAGAAATGGGCTGTGGATTGCTGATGCTTGGCGGCCGCAACAGTTTCGGCGTGGGAGGTTGGTCGAACACGGAACTTGAAAAGGCGATGCCCGTCGACTTTCAGATCAAGAACGCCAAGATTCGCGCTGTCGGTGCCGTGGCGATGATGATGCACGCATCGGAGTTGGCGGAAGGAAATCACTGGCAGAAGAAAGTGGCCGAAAAGGCGATCAATGCGTTGGGTCCGATGGACTATTGTGGCTTGATCCACTGGGATGGCGACGACCATTGGTTGTGGGGCGAACCACAGGGCATTATTCAAGTTGGTAACAGACGAAACATGATGCTGGCGCGGCTGGGACGAATGCAGCCGGGAGACATGCCGGAATTTGAACCCGGTATGAAGAGGATGTTGGTGTCGTTTCAACGCGTCAACGCTTCGGTCAAGCTAATGATCGTCATCTCTGATGGCGATCCTTCGCCACCATTAGACAGCACCCTACGGCGGTACAAACAAGCGGGAATTCAAGTTACTACGGTGGCCGTTGGTACGCACGGACCGGCTGGCCATAAGACGTTACAGAAAGTCGCCAACATCACAGGAGGACGTTACTATGTCGTCAAGGACCCCCGTGCCTTGCCGAAGATCTATGTGAGCGAAGTTCGCCGCGTGGCCCGACCGCTGATCTTCGAGCCGGAGTCACCGGTGCAACCTCAGATCACGTATCCCCACGAAATCTTGCAGGGGATCCAAGGCAATCTACCGCCGATATCCGGCTTCGTGATGACGACCTTGAAGGAGAATCCGCTGGTCGAAGTGGCCGCGATTTCGCCGCTACCCACCGACGAAAAGAACTCCACCATTCTGGCATCTTGGACCTATGGACTGGGACGTACGGCCGTCTTGACAACCGACGCGGGACATCGTTGGGCTCGCTGGACCGACTGGGAAAACTACGACAAGTTCTTTTCGCAATTGGTACGTTGGTCGATGAGGCCAGTGAACGACATGGGTAAGTTTTCGGTGGCCACGGTCGTCAAGGATGGCAAGGTCCGCGCGGTCATCACAGCCTTAGACAAAAATGACGATTTCCTGAACTTTCTCAACATGGCCGGCACGGCCACAAGCCCCGATTTAGAGTCGCTCGACATCAAGTTCGAGCAAGTCGCACCAGGCCGCTATGTGGGCGAGTTTGATTCGGACAAGGATGGAAATTACTTCCTGACAGTTAGCCCAGGTCCTGGCTATGCACCGCTTCGAGCGGGTGTGAACGTCCCTTATTCGTCTGAATTTCGGGATCGCGAAACCAACATGGCGTTGCTCAATGACCTCGCAAGAAGGAAGCCTAAAGATGGAAAAGTGGGCGTACTGATCGACGGTGATCTGGATGCCAACGACTTCGGTTCGCTTCTGTCGGTCAATTCGTTTCGAAGTGATCTGGCCCCGGCCGTTGATTCTCAAGATGTCTGGCCCCTCTTCTTGGTTCTCACGTCCTGTCTCTTTTTCGCCGATATTTTTGTGCGACGCGTCACCATCAACTTCGATTGGGTTGCGCCGACTGTCGTCTGGTTACGAAACAAAGTGTGGCGCATTCAGGTCGAACAGAAAGTCGAGGAAGTCCTGGATCGCTTGAGAAGCAGCAAAGCAGAAGTCGCCGATCAGATCGACGACCGCCGTGCGGCGACGAGGTTTGAACCCGTTCCCGATGACATGGACGTCGCCTCGGCGAAAACATTGGAGGAAGTGCTTGAAGACACTTCACCGCTGTCGGGGCGACCCGGATCGGAAAAACGACCGACGACACAGATGACGCCTGATGCCGCCGACGAGGAGTCGTACACCACCAGGCTCTTGAAGGCGAAAAAACAAGCCTGGAAAGATCACCAAGAATAGCGTCAGACGAGCGAATACATGGCGGCCCGTGTTCGCGTTGGTGCGTCAGCGGTTTGGTCCGCCCTTTGGCCAGAGGTGACGATACCGGCGTCGGAGTTTGAAAACCTCGTTCTCTTGATTTCCCCTGCGGGAAGTGGTTAATTACAGAATCTGACACGTCGAATTTGCTTGCGTTGGTGACTTGTTTTGTGCGTCAAGCGTCGTTCGCTCACCTCCACGCGATTCATTCGAACGGTATTCAACCTGGGTAAGGAGCGTCCATGAGTTCAGCGGCATCGATGGAAAATCAAGCGGAGGAATTCCGTACACGATATGCGGCAGTAAAAAAACAGATCGGGAGAGTCATCGTCGGACACGAAGAGATTGTCCACGGGGTGCTGACCTGTTTGTTCGTTGGCGGCCATTGTCTGTTGGAAGGCGTGCCAGGTTTGGGCAAGACCTTGTTGGTGCGCACGTTGGCTGAAGCGTTGAACCTCGATTTCAATCGCATTCAGTTCACGCCCGACTTGATGCCGGCTGACATTCTCGGCACGAACATGGTCATGGAGGCATCGGATGGAAAGCGGGTGTTCGAATTTCGAAAGGGGCCGATCTTCACACAGATTTGCCTGGCCGATGAAATCAACCGCGCAACGCCAAAGACACAATCCGCCATGTTGGAGACGATGCAAGAGGGCACGGTGACCATTGCCGGTGAACGGCACACGCTGAGCCAACCGTTCTTTGTCTTGGCCACACAGAACCCGATCGAACAGGAAGGGACGTACCCACTTCCTGAAGCTCAACTAGATCGCTTCTTTTTCAAGCTGGTGGTTGGTTATTCAAATCGCGATCAGCTCTCGACGATCTTGGATCGCACGACGGCGGGCGAGAATGCGGTACCGGAAAGAGTGATGGATGGCGCGGAGATCATCAAATGGCAGCAGCTGATTCGCGACGTGATCATGGCCAAACATGTTCAGGACTATGTCGTCCGGCTAACATTGGCAACGCACCCCGATGGACCTTTCGCCTTGCCGGTGACAAATCAGTATCTTCGTTGGGGAAGCAGTCCGCGCGGCGCGCAGACTCTGGCACTCGCCGCGAAAGTACGCGCTTTGCTCGAAGGTCGCTTCAACGTGAGCTTCGAGGACGTTCGACGCGTTTTTCTGCCAGCGATGCGGCACCGAGTGATCCTCAACTTTGAAGCCCAGGCGGAAGGGACTGAAGCGGACGAGGTGCTGTTGGAAATTCTGGAGAAGCTTCCTGAGAAAGCCGAAACCACGCCCGTCGCCGCCGTCGTCGCCGAGTAATCTGATGCCAACTTCCGCCCCGCAAACTCAGCTGCTTAGCCCGCAACTGCTGGCTCGGCTCGAACGTCTTGAACTTGTTAGCCGCAAGGTCTTTCGTGGACGGCTGAAGGGCGAACGCCGCAGCCGACGTAAAGGCCAGAGTGTCGAGTTCGCGGACTTTCGCAATTATGTTCAAGGCGACGACCTTCGATTTGTCGACTGGAATCTGTACGCCCGCTTGGACAAACTGTTTCTGAAGCTGTTCCTGGAAGAAGAGGATCTGCATTTTTATACGCTGATCGATACCAGCGCTTCGATGACTTTCGGTGAACCGTCCAAGTTGCAACACGCAAAGCAACTCGCGGCGGCGCTTGGCTTCATCGGGCTGTGCCGAGCGGATCGCGTGAAGATCGAAACACTCGGTACGACGCGTGCAAAGCCGGGCCCGACGTTGCGTGGACGCGCCAGCCTGTGGCGAATGCTCGAGTATCTCGAAGGCATCGACGAAGCCCATAATGTCCCCCTTGCTCAGGGCGTAAAGGACTTTTGTCTGCGCAATTCGGGGCAGGGGATTCTGGTTCTGATTACTGACTTGATGGATAAGGCGGGTTACGAATCCGCATTGCGGTTCCTGTTGGCTCGGCAAATGGACGTCTATGTCATCCAGGTGCTTTCACAAGAGGAATTGCAGCCGGATGTAAAAGGCGACTTGAAGCTTGTCGATTGCGAAGATCAGGATGTTGCCGAGATCACCGTGAGCCGGCCCTTGCTGACGCGCTATCAAAAGACTCTGGCGGCGTTCATCGATGGTGCCCGCGATTACTGTACCCGTCGCGGCATGATTTATCTCATGACTAGCACGGACACACCCGTCGAAACGTTGGTGTTGAATTACCTTCGTCAGCGAGGGCTAGTACGGTGAACTGGCTCCCCGCACTCAGCCCGCTTCAATGGGCATTCTTATTGGCCGTTCCTCCGGCAATCTTGTCTCTCTATTTCTTGAAGCTGAGGCGGCAGCCCGTCGAAGTTCCCAGCACGTACTTGTGGAGCCGTACAATCGAGGATCTGCACGTCAACTCGATCTGGCAGAAGCTGCGACAAAGCTTGCTGTTGTTCTTGCAGATTCTGGTTGTGACACTGGCGATCCTGGCCTGCCTTCGTCCAGGTTTCCGTGGCACCGAACTGATAGGTGATCGGTTCATTTTCTTGATCGACAATTCCGCCAGCATGAGTGCAAAAGACATGGGACGCACTCGGTTGAGCGTCGCTCAGGAACGCGTGCTGGAATTGATCGACCAGATGAAGTCCAGTGACGTGGCGATGGTGATCAGTTTTTCGGATGTGCAGCGTGTCGAGCAGTCTTTTACACATAGCCGTAGCCAGTTGCGACAACGCGTCAATCGGATTCAGCCGACGCAGCGGAGGACGGACTTGAGCGACGCCTTGCGTGCCGCTTCAGGATTGGCAAATCCTGGGAGGACCAGCGAAGTGGGTACGAACGACTACCAAGTTGCCGACGCGCTGCCGGCGACACTATACATCTACAGCGATGGCGGTTTCGCTTCGGTGCCGGATTTTTCGTTAGGCAACCTCGAGCCGGTATACGTTTCCATTGGTGAAAAGCTTCCGAACAACGTAGGCATTGTTTCGTTCAGTACGGAACAGAATGCGGAAAAACCAACTCAAATGCAGGCTTACGCGCGGCTCGAAAATAGCGGGACAGGCGCGGTGACGGTCGAAGTGGAATTGACGTTGGACGGTGAGTTTTTGGATGCCGCGAACGTCGATCTTCCGGCACGTGACGAAGATGTTCCTGGCGCGACGGGAGTGCAATTCGAACTGGAGCATCCTGGGCATGCCGTGCTGAAACTTGGAATTCAAGAGAAAGACGACTTGCTTCTGGACAACATCGCCTATTCGGTCGTGAACAATCCACGGCAGGCGAATGTCTTGGTCGTTACGCCTGGAAACGAATCGCTGGAATATGCCTTTTCGACCAGCGAAGCAAAGCGGATCGCATACGTCAAGTTCGAACCGCCGGCCACACTGACGACGAAAGAACATCTGGCCGATGCTGAAACTGGGATCTTTGACCTGGTTATTTACGATCAATGCGTACCCACGGTGATGCCCACCGCGAATACCATGATCATTGGCAACGTGCCACCCATCGAGGGATGGTCCAAAGGCGAACTGTCCCCGGCACCTGTGATCATCGATACAGATCCAGCCCACCCGCTTACTCAGTTGGTGCAGATGGGAGATGTGAAGTGGAACTACAACGGATTCTCGATTACCGGGCCACCCGGTTCGTCCTCGCTCATGGATGCCGAAATTGGGCCATTCCTCGTGATTGGTCAGCGCGATGGATTTGAAGACGTCGCATTGGGCATGGACATTATCGGCAAGTATACCGACGGCAACGTGGGACCAAAAACAGAATGGCCGATCCGGCGGAGTTTCCCCGTTTTCATGATGAATACGTTGCGATACTTGGGCGGCGCGCGAACCTCGTATTCCACTGAGAGCACTCAACCCGGTTCCTCTATTAACATCCGCTCGAGCTTGCCCGTCGAACAGATTCGCGTGACGTCGCCTTCGGGCGATGTCACCACGCTCGATCGGGAATCACAAAATACGTTTGTCTATAGTAAGACGAACGCCACAGGAGTCTATGAAACGAAAGAAGGTCGTGGGCGAGAGGTTTCGCAGCGATTTGCCGTGAACCTGTTCAGTAGTCGGGAAAGCGACTTGCGACCGCGGGAGGAAATCGAGCTGGGGTACGAGAAAATCGACGGTCAATCGGCTTCCGAGCCCGCGCGGAAGGAGCTGTGGAAATGGCTGCTCATCTTCGCGCTGGGTGTTCTGATATTCGAGTGGTACGTCTACAACCGACGTGTCTATCTGTAGCCCAGACGCGCGCGCGCCGAGATTCGGCGGTTGACCGTGACTGACGGCGCAACGAAACTGAAAGGTACACTGGTACTGTTCTTGCCAGTCACTCCCAATCCGCTGGGTTTCTTTCACCATGCCACTCAAATTTCAATGCCAGTGCGGTACCAAGCTGGTCGTTTCGAGCCGTTACGCGGGGCGGCGGGTCAAATGTCCCAAGTGCTCCAAACCGATCGAAGTTCCCCGTGTGGAAGTTTCCAGCGTGGACGAGGCATCACCAACGGCCGGGAGCAATGGCCCCCCAGTCGCGCCGCAGGCCTCCGCAATGACCTCGCGATCGGCTAAAGAATCACGGTCCAGGTCGTCGTCACGGCCCAAGACGCCGCGTCCACCGGTAATGGCGAGGGACACGGCTCCAGCGTCGTCAACGGTGAATGTCAAACCGCCGCCGCTGCAAACCGAGTCGCCCGAGCTGTTGTCGCGTGACGTGGCCGAAGCAGAACCGCCGCCCGTGCAGCGTCAGACGGAGCCGGAAACACCGACTCAACCGACGCCAACTCCGCCTTGTGTCGGTGGTCAGGCAGGCCGCGATCCAGATGCCCTGAAAGGTGGTGATCCGCCCGTCGTCAAACCGAGTCCGCCCATCGGTCGTTCAAAGAAAGCGGCGCCCGCCTCCGAAGACACAGCCTCCGAAGACACAAAAAAGAAATCGCCCATCGTGATCCCACCGGCACTCGAGACTCGTCAAGAGGCGAAACGGCCGGCGGCAGCCAAGCAACGATCGGAGCATAAGCCGGCGGCCACAGACTGTTCCCCTTCCCCGCCTCCGTTGCCCGCATCAAATAAGTCTGACGATGCAATCAGGGCTGCTCTTCTGCCTGGCTACCAGCCGACTGAAGATCAAGTTGCGATCGTCCGCGCGATTGGAATTTCTCTTGCCGCGGTTGCGGCGATCAGCGCGATCCCAGCGATCATGGACATCATCGACCACATGCGAGCCGAGGCGTCTCTGGGAGTCGCCAGATGGGCCTACTTGGTACTGATGTTGGCTGCGTTGCAGGGCGCCTATTCTGCGTACGTGTATCAACTGCCGGACTGGAGCACTGTTTGGGTCGTCACCATCGTTACGCTCGTGATTGCAACGGGCTACGCCATGATGTTAGGTTTAACGTTCATCACGCATGGCGACGCGTGGCTCGTCCGCATCCTGGATCTGGGCGACGTGTTTCGAGGCGGCCGTGACTCGCTGTGGTGCTTCGTCATGCTTTGCTTGACCAGTTTGATCAGCTACTTCAGCGGCCGCATCAGCGTGCGCTGGCGCGGCGAACTGATCGCGACATGATCTGCCTTCTGCTACCTGGCAAAATGCGTCCGACATGTCGGCCCCATCCAAGACTACGTCAGCACCCCGGCGATGCAAGCTGTCATGCAACAGGCCAGTGCCCCGCCAATCATGGCACGCAGTCCAAACTTCGCCAGATCAGAACGCCGATTCGGCGCGATGCCACCGATGCCTCCGATTTGGATTCCGATCGCGCCAAAGTTGGCGAATCCCGATAAGGCGTAGGTCAGAATACGAACGGATCTCGGACTGAGCTCGACTTGCGAATCTGGTCGAAGCCAGCGCCCTAGCTGTTCGTAGGCGATGAATTCGTTGGCGACTGTTTTCAAACCGAGCAACTCGCCGGCGTGCACGCAGTCACTCGATTCGATGCCCATCAACCAGGCGACCGGCGCGAATGCATATCCCAGGCCTGTCGCCAGTGACCAGGTCGGCGCACCGCTGGCATCGCGGAAGCCCAATAGCCACCCGATGCCACCCACGGCACCGTCAATCATCGCAATCAGTGCCAGGAACGCCAGTAGCATTGCGGCCACGTTCAGGGCGAGTTTCATGCCGTCGGTCGCTCCAATCGCGGCAGCCTCAATGACGTTCACACCTTTCCGTGGAATATGCACTTCGACGGACCCCATCGTCTGCGGTGTTTCTGTTTCCGGTCGCAGGACTTTGGAAATCAGCAGCGCCGCGGGTGCGGAAATCACCGATGCCGTCACGAGATGGCCGGGGCTGATTCCCATTCCCGCGTAGGCGGCCAGCAAGCCGCCCGAAATCGTCGCGAAGCCGCCCACCATCACGGCGTGCAATTCAGAGCTGGTCATCTTGTCGATGTAAGGTCGGATGACCAAGGGTGCTTCGGTATGTCCGACGAATACGTTCGCCGCGGCTGCCAGACTCTCGGCACCTGAAACGGCCAGAGTTTTCTGCATCGCTCGAGCCATGACTTTGACGATTGCCTGCATGACGCCGAAATAGTACAGCACGGACATCAACGACGAGAAAACGATAATCGTCGGCAGGACACCAAAGGCGAAAGATCTCAGCAGGGAGATTGGGGGCGGCAATTCTGGGTCGCCATCCCGTGGGAAGATCCCGAATAGAAAGCCAGCTCCCTTGGCGACAAAGCTTTCAAGGTGGTGGAAAAAGAAATCAATGCCCTCGTTCAACCAACTGCCTATGGGTGCAGACAGTCCGGGTGGCGTCCACAGAATAAGCCCGGCAAAGCCAAACTGCAGAAACAAACCGCCAAAGACAATACGCCAACGAATACTGCGGCGTTGCGAACTAAGCAACCATGCCAAACCGATCATCACGACCAGGCCGAAAAGGCTCGTCAATCGAAGCATGGTCGTTCAACTTTCGTTGGTCGTGTTGAAGATGCGATCTCCCGCATCGCCGAGGCCTGGTACGATAAAATGTTGATCGTTCAGGCATTTGTCGATGGCACAAACATGTACTTGAGTCGCAGGGAAGCAGGAGGAGACTTCTTGAATCCCCTCCGGGGCGGCGATAATCGAGATCAGCCGGGTCTGTTGCACACCCCATTGCCGCAGCTTCTCTAGCGCGGAGACAGCCGATCCTCCCGTCGCCAACATCGGATCCACCACCAAGGCCATGTCGACCGGTCGCCCAGGCGGCAGCTTGCTGTAGTATTCGACGGGCTGCGCCGTTGCCTCGTCCCGATACAGACCGAGGTGCCAGACTTCGGCGTCTGGAATCAAGTTCAAGATTGGGTCGACCATCCCCAGGCCGGCTCTCAATATCGGGACGAGCCCGATGCGCTGTGTCAGTCGGAATCCAACGGTCCGTTCGATTGGCGTCTGGATCTCGATCTCCGCCACTGCCAGATCCTGCGTCGCTTCGTAGGCGAGCAGTACGGCAAGTCGCTGGACGAGCAAGCGGAATTCGGCGGGCGACGTCGCGGTGTCGCGCAAACGTGCGATGTGGTGTTTCACCAACGGGTGCTCGACGATGTTGACCACGCTCATGGTTCATACTCCTGGTTGTCCGGTGAGCCAATGCGGCAGATTGGGAGCATCATAAGTGTGACGTATTGATAGACAACCTGGGTCCGGTACTGTCGACGCTGGTAGCATTGTGGGCAAAAACATTCGCCTCCGCCCAGCATGGACCTGATTGGCCGTTTGCCGATAAACATCGCGTTTGGTCACTCGCCGCTGTTTTCCAGGTAGGTGTAGCCGTTGAGCGCTTCTTCATAAAACTTGACGAACCGACCTGCTTCGACTTCACCAAGCAGACCGCGATGGACTGCGGTTTCGACTGCCACTTGCAGCCGATGAATCAAGTCGCGACCCTCAAACTGCGCGTACTGCAGAACTTCATTGACCGTCTGGCCTTTGACGATCGCTTCAAGCACGATTTCACCGGTTTCCGAATGGTCAACATGAACCGTGTTCGTATCACCAAATAGATTGTGCAGGTCGCCGAGAATCTCTTGGTATGCTCCGACCAGGAAGGCACCCAGATAATATGGCGAGTCGTCCATTTCGTGTAACGGCAACGTCCGCTTGATGTCACGTAGGTCGATAAACTGATCGATTTTTCCATCGCTATCGCACGTTACATCAGCTAGAACGCCACGAATTCGCGGCTCCTCGCCCAGGCGATGAAGTGGCATGATAGGAAACAGCTGTTTGATGGCCCAACTGTCCGGAATGGACTGAAATAACGAGAAATTGCAGAAATACGTCGAAGCCAGCACGCGATCGAGGCCCTGCAATTCTTCCGGGATGTGGTCTTTCGAGGCGACCACGAACTGCCGAATGCGGTCGCAAATTGCAAAGAACAGGTTTTCGGCCAGGCTTCGCTGATCTAACGGCAAGTGGCCTGACGTGAACAAACTCAATGACATCTCAAAGGCTTGCTGCGCGTCGTGAAAGCTCTCTTGAATGTTTCGCAAGGTTAGCAGTTGATAGGTTTCCAACAGCGTGTGTAGAGGCCGTTCCACGTCGTCGGGCAACGTCTTTGGTACCCGTGCGTGCCGATCGGGTTCCGAAGTTCCAACCACTCCAAAAACCAGCACACTATGGTAGGCCGCGATGGCGCGCCCACTTTCGGTGATGATCCGTGGGTGAGGCACACCGGCGTCGTCGCACACGGTTTGCAGATGATAGACAACGTCATTGGCGTATTCTTGCATCGAGTAGTTAACGCTGGATTCAAAGTTCGTTTGCGACCCGTCATAGTCGACACCCAAACCGCCACCGACGTCCAGGTACTCCAGGCCCGCGCTGCGTTTGAACAAATCCGCATAGATCCGCGCCGCTTCAATTAACGCCGTCTTCACGTGGCGGATATTGGTAATCTGGCTGCCCAAGTGAAAGTGAAGCAGCTTGAAGCAGTCCGCCATCTCGCGGTGCTGTAGCAAGTCAAACGCCTCCAAGACTTCCCCTACCGTCAAGCCAAATTTCGATCGGTAACCACCTGACTGTTGCCAACGCCCTGACCCAGAGGCCGCCAGCTTAACGCGCACGCCGATCTGGGGACGCACGCCCACCTGTGCAGCGTGGTGCAGAATCAAGTCAAGTTCTGAGAGTTTTTCAACGACGGGGATGACATTGCGGCCAATTTTTTGAGCCAACATCGCCATCTCAATGAACTCGTCGTCCTTGAATCCGTTACAGATGATCGGCACTTCCGCATCCGTCATGGCGACAACCGCCAGCAGCTCTGGTTTACTGCCTGCCTCCAGTCCAAAGCCATACGGCCGGCCATACTCGAGGATCTTTTCGACGACCTGCCGCTGTGGGTTGACCTTGACGGGGTAGACACAGCGGTAATCGGCCTGGTAGTTGTGATCCCGCATCGCAATCGCAAAGGCCTCGTTCAATTCCCGCACACGGTCACGGAGGATCCCGTTGAAGCGGAGCAAGACGGGAGCGTCGAGGCCGCGCAACTGTAGCCGATCGATCAGGTTTTTCATGTCGATCCAGCGATTTGGATCCCGGTCCGGATGGACCAGAAGATGGCCGCTTTCGCCGACAGAAAAATAACCTTTGCTCCACCTGGGGACCCCATACAGTTCGCTGGAGTCGACTTGGGACCACTGGTCAACGGCTTCTCGCAACATGGAAATCCCTTTTCAAATCGATCGCCGACGTCGTGTTGGAATCTGATCGTGCCGAGGCCGGAAAGCTCGTTCAAGCTGTTCTTTACAAGTGAGTCGAGTTTTCAGCGACGGACACCGACCGCAGGTTGGTCGGGGAGCGGGTCATCGCAACCGAGCGATAGCTCGCATCGGTCCGAGGCACAGCCTCGCTAGAGCTCGACGCCCAACCTGCCTTGCGAAGCCGGACATAATACTTCATTTCCAGCCACAAAAAAATGGGCTCCCGAGGAAGCCGTCTGCCACGATGGCTCGGTGAACCACGCTAACCCGATCAGCCGACTGCCTTCTGTTGGCAATCTGTGCCAAGTGAGCCAGTGGCATGGTCGTCTTTGCCTGGCCCACCTACATTACAGGTCAGCGTCAGAGGAGAGCCCTTCTGAAGAAGGCGGTTTACCATCGGCGACAACGCGGAATCCTGTTCGACACCACACATCATGAACTTGAGTTGGCGAGTCCACGAAACCGCGACGGTGTTGCACGTCGCTGCCGCGATCGCCCGTGATTTGCCGCTGTCTGATCCTCGCATCGCGCACGCCCTGGAAACGCTGGTGAAGGCTCTTCAAGACGAGATCAATCAGATCAGGATACCAAACGAAGACGCTTGGAACGCATTGTGCGCACACGCCTGTCACCTCGCTGACGCCCCGCAATTGGTCCGCGCGGCCTTGCCGATCACTGATCAAGGGGAAGCACGCTGGCAGCAAGAGCGCATAATTCGATTAGTCACGAAGCTAAGCGAAGAAACTCGGCGAGTCCTGCCGGGCCTGGGGGACGAACTTCGTCATCGCAGTCGGCCGTTGCGCGAGCAGTGGGACGCGCGCGGTCCGGGATTGTTGCACAGCTTGCGCTCTACTACCGACCATCGACTGTATCTTGCACACGCCAGTGTTTTTGTCGTGCATCCAATACTGGGGGGCAATGGTGCTGTCGATCCCGTTCGTGCCGCGTTACGGATCGAAGCGCTGCTGACAAATACCGTGCCGGGATTGCCTGAAGTTGTGAGGCTCGGCTGGCTACTGGGGCAGCTTGCCTGTCATCAGATGCTGAACGCGCCGATCGGGCAGCCAGCTTGCCAGCGTAACTGTGCCGTCGAATTGGCAATGGTGCCGGCCACGTTGGCCGCCGCCGAAACGGTGGAATTGGCAGTCTGCAATGCCCAAACCGTACGCCAGGCGATTACCGCTTGGCAGCATGGACCGTCTGACGAGGACGCATCGGTCGCGGTTGACAAGGCCCACCAAGTCTGGAAGTGGTGGCAATCTCTCAAGGCTTCAACCCCCTGGGACAGCGCGGTGGTCGAATTGAGCGAACGCCTTTGACCGAGAAGGAGCCCGTCACCATTCGACTTGCGTCAGCTCATTGAACGGTCCCACCGCGAACGCTACACGCCACCTGCTAGCACGATACCAAAACTCGCTCTTGTGAAAAGTGTGGGCCGTCAAGTACCATTCTTTGCCCAGCGACTCAATCGCGCCGCTACTGCGTGTCGCACCGACGTGTAGCGTTCGCGGCGCTTTGTTTCATGAGTCCAAACGGCGAATAGCCGCAACCGTGAAACAGCTTGCGCTCTCAAGGATAACAGATTAGGGGACACCACACGCGGAAAGGAGTTCGCAAATGGACTTTGTACTCAGCGATCTCGCCAACTTGGTTGGCGGACGGGTTAGCGGTAGTGGGGATGTACCGATCCGCGGTGCGGCTATCATCCGCGACGCTGGTCAAGGTGACATCACGCTGGCGGACAACTCGGCGCTAGAGGCGGAATTGTCCTCTAGCAACGCCTCGGCTGTATTAGTTCCTCCAGACTTTCAACCCGCTGGCTTGCCATCGATCACCGTTGCAAATGTACACGAGTCATTTGCCAAGATCGTGTCCGCAATGCGCCCGCCTTGCCAACACCAAACTGTGGGCGTTAGCACCGCAGCTCACGTGAGCCCTTCCGCTCAATTGGCGTCCAATGTTGTCGTCTATCCAGGAGTCGTGATCGGCGAAGGCGTGAAGGTCGGCGCGGATACCGTCATTCACTCGGGCGCACAGCTCATGGCAGGCACTACCATTGGCAACGAGACAGTCATCTTTCCTAATGTCGTCTTGTACGAGCACACTGTGGTAGGCGACCGCGTGCTGATTCACGCAGGGGCTGTAATCGGCGCCTACGGATTTGGGTACGACATGCAGGATGGCCAGCATCGGCGTTGCGCGCAACTGGGGCACGTGGTCGTCGAGGACGATGTCGAAATCGGTGCTGCCAGTACCATTGATCGCGGCACCTATGGTGCGACGACGATTGGCGCCGGGACGAAGATCGACAATCTGGTCATGATTGGCCACAATTGCCGCATCGGACGCCACAACTTGTTCTGTTCGCAGGTTGGCATCGCCGGAAGCTGTTCTACCGGCGACTATGTGGTCATGGGCGGAAAGGTTGGTCTGCGAGACCATCTCGAGATTGGCCACAAAGTGAGGATTGGTGCCCAATCGGGCGTGATGCGGAGTATTCCGGATGGACAGAGGCATCTTGGATCGCCGTCGACTCCCGAGCGCGAACAGATGCTCAAGCAGGCCGCGTGGGCGAAATTGCCGGAATTGCGGAAGCAATTCAAGGCTCTGCAAAAGCAAGTCCGGGAATTAGAAGACCAACTTTCCAGATCGGGGCGGGATGCCGCCTAGAATCCATGACTGACTACGGCCCCACTGACATGGATGTCTCGACATTTGGCCTGATGGCCGGCTGGGGGCGTTATCCGATTGTGATCGCCCGGACCCTGCGTCAGCGCGGCATTCGTGTTGTCTGCGTTGGCGTGAAGGACCATGCTGACCCGCAATTGCAAACATACTGCGACGATTACGTGGAGCTTGGCATGGGCAAGCTAGGTGCTGCCAGCCGGTTCTTCCGTCGCCACGGCGTGAAGAACGCCACGATGGCCGGAAAGATCCACAAGATCGTCTTGTTTCAGAGTGATTTTTTTGTGAAGCATTTTCCAGACTGGAAGGCCATCCGTACGTTCTTTTCCCATTTCATCAGTAAGTCAAAGGACCGAAAGGACGACACCTTGCTCTTGGCGTTGACGGAGTTTTTTCAACGCGAAGGTGTTCATTTTGCCCCTGCCACCAATCTGCTGCCGGAGTTACTCGTGAAAACAGGCATCCTAAGCAAACGGCAACCCTCCACCTCGGAGCTCAAGGACATTCGTTTTGGGTGGGACTTAGCCAAGGAAATGGGAAGACTGGATGTTGGTCAAACGGTTGCCGTGAAAGGGCGCGCCGTGCTGGCTGTCGAGGCCGTGGAAGGAACCGACCTCTGCATTCGTCGCGCGGGCGACTTGTGCACCAGTGGAGGTTTTACGGTGGTTAAAGTCGCCAAGCCACATCAGGACATGCGGTTCGACGTTCCCACGATTGGAGTCGGCACACTGAAGTCCATCGTGGCGGCCGGGGCTCGGGTGCTGGCGGTCGAGTCGGACAAGACCGTTGTCGTCGACGAGCCTGAAGTGGTGGCCTACGCGGATCGCCACAGGATCACGATCGTGGCCCTACAAGACGAGTCCGCGTCCGCTCAGGATGCAGCGTAATTCTGGCGTGAAAGAGAGCCCCAAAAGAGTCAATTGTCTCGCCTCAAATTCGAAGATGCCAAGTCGGTGACAAAAAAAGCTAGCGGGGGGAATGGTGAGATTCTTCCCCGTACTGCGGGATTTTGACAAGGTGGCGGATCTGGCGGTGACTCCCATGTTGCTTTTTTGGTGACAGCGGTTGACAGGTCAGGGGTTGGCCGTAATATTTGTTTCTTCCCCGCACGTCATTGTTCGTGCTGGGGAGTGTTCTTTGACAATTTGGTAGTGACCTCCTAAGAAAACAGCTTGAGGCTGTACATTTTCTAGGCTAACGGTGCCTGTTTTTCCGACAGGCACCACCATGGCTTCAAAGCCAACAATTGCTAGTCACATTGGATACGGTCGCTGTTTCGACGGCGGTTGTCTTCAATTAAGCAAACCAATTGAAGGGTTTGATCCTGGCTCAGAATGAACGTTGGCGGCGTGGATTAGGCATGCAAGTCGCGCGACAAGGTTTCTTTAGCTTGCTATTGAAACTGGAGGAGCGGCGAAAGGGAGAGTAACGCGTGGATACCTGCCCTTGGCTCCGGGATAGCGTCGGGAAACTGGCGGTAATACCGGATAATATCCCCGGATCAAAGGTGTGATTCCGGCCGAGGATGGGTCCGCGTCCTATTAGGTTGTTGGTGAGGTAACGGCTCACCAAGCCAAAGATGGGTACCGGGTGTGAGAGCATGGCCCGGCTCACTGGGACTGAGACACTGCCCAGACACCTACGGGTGGCTGCAGTCGAGAATCTTCCGCAATGGGCGAAAGCCTGACGGAGCGACGCCGCGTGCGGGATGAAGGCCTTCGGGTTGTAAACCGCTGTCAGTGGGGAGGAAATCTATAGGGGTCATCCCCTATAGTTGACCTATCTTCAGAGGAAGGACGGGCTAAGTTCGTGCCAGCAGCCGCGGTAAGACGAACCGTCCAAACGTTATTCGGAATCACTGGGCTTAAAGGGTGCGTAGGCGGCTTTGCAAGTGGGATGTGAAATCCCTCAGCTCAACTGAGGAACTGCGTTCCAAACTGCAAAGCTAGAGGGAGACAGAGGTAAGCGGAACTGATGGTGGAGCGGTGAAATGCGTTGATATCATCAGGAACACCGGTGGCGAAAGCGGCTCACTGGGTCTCTTCTGACGCTGAGGGACGAAAGCTAGGGGAGCGAACGGGATTAGATACCCCGGTAGTCCTAGCTGTAAACGATGAGCACTAGTTCGAGGGGACCCCCACATCCTCTTGGACGTAGCGAAAGTGTTAAGTGCTCCGCCTGGGGAGTATGGTCGCAAGGCTGAAACTCAAAGGAATTGACGGGGGCTCACACAAGCGGTGGAGGATGTGGCTTAATTCGAGGATACGCGAAGAACCTTATCCTGGTCTTGACATGT
>PVBE012237090.1_pt1 | contig 26280 bp, 21 predicted proteins | sample 1631181 | NCBI WGS metagenome assembly PVBE01 (sample SAMN08397723, study PRJNA350692) | Marine metagenome, whole genome shotgun sequencing project. | isolation source: water | place: Pacific Ocean | collected 2012-04 | reverse complement strand
TACCTCACAAAACCAATTATCGACGATGAATTACGCCTGGCCGTCACACGAGCAATTAAACAGCAATCGTTAATGAGTGAAAATGAGAGCCTCAGGCTTCAGCTCGAACAAAAATACCATCTGGAAAATATCATAAGCCATAACTACAAAATGGCAAAAATCTTCGATCTTGTAGATACCGTAGCCGACAGCACTACTACGATATTGATGACAGGGCCATCGGGTACTGGAAAAAGTATGCTGGCTCGCGCGATCCATCATCGCTCAGCTAGAAGGGACAAAGCCTTCGTTGAAGTGAGCTGCGGTGCCCTGCCGGAAACGCTCTTAGAGAGTGAATTGTTCGGACATGTCAAAGGTGCATTTACCGGTGCGGTCGTTAACAAAGAAGGAAAATTTCTCGCAGCAGATAACGGTACCATTTTTCTAGATGAGATAGTTAATTCCTCCCCTGCTTTGCAGGTAAAACTTTTGAGGGTTTTGCAGGACAGGCAATTCGAACCGGTTGGGAGCAATAAAACTATCTCCGTCGATACGAGGATCATACTTGCAACTAACCAGGATCTGAAAAAAGAAGTCAAGCTGGGTAATTTCAGAGAGGATCTTTATTACAGGATAAATGTCGTCAGGATAAAACTGCCTCCGCTAAGCGAAAGAGTCGGGGACGTTCAACTTTTGGGCAATCATTTTATCTGGATGTACTGCAATCAGCATGGCAAGAAAAAAAGCGGAATCACACCAAATGCCATGGAGCATCTTGAGCGTTTCGTTCAGCTTGCTCCCAATGATCCACTTGCAAAACGCACGCGCACCTGGCTCGATAGCCAGTAGGGGCTTTGAGAGCTTAATGAACGGTTTCCCTTATCCCAACGTTGTTGATCTGATTGCCGTCCTGTTCATCATCTTCAGCATATACCACGGTTCCCGCCGGGGGCTTTCGGGCGAGATTGCCCAGCTGGTAAGTGTTGTTGTAGCTTTCGTCGTTGGCATGCTGGGACACAGGCCCGTTGCGGACTGGATAGATCTCAATACCCGCATACACGGCAGTGCCGCCGCCGCGCTTTCGTTTGTGACCATCGTGGTTATTGCCGGAATTGTTATGATTTGCCTCAGGTCTCTGCTACGGAAGATAATGAAGGTCGTCTTCGAAGAACCCTTCGACAAGGTGGCGGGCAGCGTGGCCGGCTTTGTTCGCTCGGCGCTGTTCACTCTCATCGTTTTCATCGCCGTCAACCTCACTCCCCACGAGTACCTGAACCGCCTGTTTGGTGAGGAATCAGTAATTGGTACCCTGACCCTCAAGATGATGCCGATGCTCCAGGAGGAACTGGAAGAGAGGCGGGAGGCCATTGAGGGGGATATGAGAGATGGGAAGAGTGCGAACGCCCAACGCCCAACGTCCAACGTCCAACGCCCAGGTTAGATGAGCAAATTCGTACCAGACCAAGTGCTTGAGGAGATTCGTTTTCGTAACGATATCGTTGAAGTTATCGGGTCCCGGCTAACGCTCAAACGTGCGGGTTCCTCCTTCAAGGCCTGTTGCCCGTTTCATAAAGAGAAGACACCCTCCTTCCACGTCAACTCCCAGCGCCAGTCGTACCATTGCTTCGGCTGTGGTGAGCATGGAGACGTATTCAAATTCATCATGCAGATGGACGGCCTGGATTTCATGTCGGCGGTCAGAATTCTTGCCAAACGGGTCGGTGTCGAAGTGGAGGCCGAGGACGATGACGGCGCCGGCCGCTTCAGAAAGGCCTTGCTCAAACTGCATTCCGAGGTCGCAGCCAAGTACCATTCGACGCTCAAGAATGGAGACAAGGGCGCCGCCGCAAGGGAGTATCTCAAAGAGCGCGGGCTCACCAGTGATACCGTCGACGACTTCTTGATCGGTTTTGCTCCCGATGCGTGGGACGCCGTGCTGAACTGGGCGCTGAAAAAGGGCTACACGATCGATCAGCTCGTGGAATCGGGCCTGGTAACCGCGAAAAGGACGGAAGGTTCCGAAACCAAGCATTACGATCGCTTCAGAAACCGGCTGATGTTCCCGATCTTCGACGGGCAGGGCCGGGTGGTAGCCTTCAGCGGCCGCGTCATGGACAAGCAGGCCAAGGCGGCCAAGTACGTCAACAGTCCGGAGACCCCCATCTTTCACAAGGGTCGCATCCTTTACGGAATGCACAAGGCCAGATCCCATATAGCCAAAAGCAGGGAAGCGATAGTCTGTGAAGGCCAGATCGATGTCATACGCTGCCACCAGGCGGGATTCCTGTCGGCCGTTGCTTCGCAGGGCACGGCATTTACCGAGGACCATGTCACCGCTCTTAAACGTTTTGCCGACAGCGTGGTCATTGCTTTCGACCCGGACAAGGCAGGCCAGGACGCTGCCGTAAAGACATCGCGACTCTTCATCGCCGCAGGTCTTGCCGTGCGGGTCGTGTCGCTGCCCGAAGGTGAAGACCCAGACTCCCTGATCCGCAAACGCGGAAGCGAAGCCTTCCGGGAGATAGTCGACGGGGCAGGATCGGCGGTGGCCTACCAGGTCGAGATCATGTCTGGCAGGGAGAACATGAAGGCCGAGGTGGGTACGATGCGAGTAGCCCGCGCCGTACTCGGGATGATCAACGTTGCGCCCAGTCCGGTTCAGAAAACCACGTTGATGAAAGAGGCGGCAACCCTCCTGGACATTCCGGTACCAGCACTCGAGGAGGAGCTGAGCCGCATGCCTAAAGACAGAACCCGTCCACGCCGTACCGCTCAGGAACAGAGTTCCCAGTCCAGCCGCCCCGCGTCCGGAACGAACGCGGGCGCGCGCATGGATGCAACGCCAAGGCCCGCAGCCAGGCTCAATACGGTCACGGTTGCCGAAAGATTACTGTGCGAGCACGCTGTGCATGTTGCCGATTTTCCGGAAATCGGAGACCTGGTAAGGAAATACCTTCCGTTGGACATGATCCAGGACCCGATGTGCCGGGCCACCGTGCAGCTTGCCCTTGAGGCACAGCAGGGGCAGATCCCAATAGAAGAAATAGCCGCCGATGCCGACAGCGAGGAGCTGCCGGTCTCCGAATTTGTCCTGAACCTTCACCGCCAGGAAACAAAGGTTCCCGGCGAAGAATTCAAAAGGGAAGACGCGGTAAGGGACCTTGTCCTCCAGCTATGGCGAAATAAACTGACCGCCGAAAGAAACCTGTTAAACGAAGATGCACGCGAACGCAGGGCACAGCTCACATACGACCTGAACTCACTGCGTAACTGGCGGGATGGCCGGCCGATTATCGAGTTTGAGTTGGAGTGATTCTACAATTCAGGAACTACGAAATACGCGAAAGTCGCGAAAAGTAGTGATAGTCAGGCATTCCGGGAAGAAAACAGCTTTTCGCGTATTTCGCGCTTTTCGTAGTTTAACTACTCTTCCCTGCTTACAGCTTCCTCAGTGACATTCCGGTTCTTGCATCGGTTCGGATGTTCACGAGTACCTCGTAAGGAATGGTGTTGCACCACTGGGCAATTTCGTCGGCCCACACTGATGAGGCCCCATGTGCTCCAATCAGCGTAACTTCGTCGCCTTCCTTTGCCTCGCTGTCGTTGCCGAGATCTACGACCGTCAGGTTCATGGTCACCCTGCCGACTATCGGACAGCGCCTGCTGCCGACCAGGACAACGCCCTTGTTGCTGAGTTGTCGGCTGTACCCGTCGGCATATCCGACATCAATGGTCCCCAGGCGCGTTGGCTCCCGCGTGGTGAACGTGCTGCCATAACTGACGGGGAAGTCCGCCGGAACGGCCTTTACCTGAAGCAGGTGGGTTTTCCAGTGCAGAAAGGGCCGGCATTCCACGGTCCGGTCCATAGGATTACTTCCGTAGCCGTAGAGCAGAATGCCGGCTCTCACACCATCCATGTCCCAGGTTGCACTCCTGAGAATGCCACTGCTGTTGGATATATGCCGAAACAGCGCCTGCATTCCCTTTTCGCGGCATGACTTCCAGACCTGGTAGAAACGGGCCGCCTGGATATCGGCGAAACCGCTCTTTTCGTCGTCCGCCGAAGCGAAATGGGTGCACAAGCCGGTGATCTTCAGGCCGGTGGTGCGGGAAAGACGGGGAACTACGTCTGCGGCGGACTCCCAAAGAAAGCCGATACGCCCCATTCCGGTATCGATTTTCGCGTGGCACTGCACCGCGCTAAGCTGCCCGGCGGCTTTCTCTGCCAGGGCTCGCGCATGGTTCTCGCTGACGATAAGGGGGACGAGGTTCTCCCGAAGGATCTTGAGAACGTCATCGGGGGACACCACTCCAACAACGATGATTCTGGCCTGAGGGAGTATGCTGCGGAGCCGCACTCCCTCATCAACATGGGCAACGGCAAACATCTTTACTCCCGCACTCCAGGCGCAGCGGGCCACCTGTCCCAGGCCGTGCCCGTATGCCTCGGACTTGACAACCAGGACAATGTTCGTACCTGCGCTCAGAACGCGTTTCAACGTGCCGATATTTGAACGCAATACGTCAAGATCCAGTTCTATCCAAGTGTTTTTCATGCGGACAATGCCATCGGGCTAAATCAGTTTTCCTTGGTCTTCTTCTCGACCACTTTGACGCGCAGCGGGTAGCGCAACTTCAGATCGTCTTCCAGGTACACTTCGATCCAGTATGTACCTTCTTCCTCGAAGCGGGTGTTTACGAAGAATTCCACGCTTGTTGCCGTTGCTTCGGGATGGGGGAGGCGTATTTTGACGGGCTTCCCTTCGATGAGTGCGGTGTTTCCGTCCGGTTTCATGATTTTGCTTTTCTGCTCAAATGAGCCGTCGCCGCAGCACCAGCGGTTAACAATACATACACGCTGAAAAACACTTGGCAATGCAGGAACGCCAACGACGTCGAAAAGTCCTATAAGTATGAACTTGCCGTTACGCTCCTGCCGGACGTCATCGCACAGCAAGCTGGCCTGGATATCGGGAATCACATCATTCTCCTTGTTTGTCTTCACTTTTTACCTGTCCCCCCCATTCTTGCAGGTTATGGGAGATAAAGTCTATCACCGCTTTATGTTCGGCTTTTCCGTTGCCTTCAACCGTCATTGCTTCGCCGAAACGAATGAAAACGTGTTTCGACCTGTCTATGGGGCCCAGATCGCGCATTTTGAGGCCGATGCCGTGAAAATCGGTTTTCAGCGCTACCGGCACAACGGGTACGCCTGCTTTCTTCGCCAGCTTGACTGCCAGTGAATTGAAACTGGCCGGATCAAACAGCGCGCTTCTTGTGGACTGCGGAAATACTATTATAGATCGTCCTTCTTCGCGCAGAATCCTCTGCCCCGAATCCATCACATCTTTGAAATCCTTGCGAGGATCGTCTCTCGATACGCTGAGAGGCCGGCATGCCTTCATTACCGCTCCGAAGACGGGGTACTTGAGCAGACTTGCTTTAACTACCATTGTAACCAGCCGGTAAGGGAGTAACAGGGCCGGGAGCAGAAGGGTTTCCAGCATACTCATGTGGTTGGCAACGTATACGACCGGACCATCCACTTTTTTGAGATTCTCAATCCCGGAGACCGTTGCCCGGCCGCCGCATCCTTCCATCGCCTTCCACACGTTGAATGACTGCGGGCTCCAGACCTCCTGATTGTACTCCTTGAATCGAACAATGATACTCGACCAGACGATGACTTCAAAAACCCGAATATAATACCAGGTATCGCTCCACCCAAACAAACGGTCCAGAAAACGAAGATTGGGTTTCTCCGGCGTCTCGTATCCGCTATTCTCATCCAGCAGGCGCCAGAAACCTTGAACATTCATGGGCTGAGTCTCCTCTCCAACGCGTCAGTTCTCTCAAAAAACTTCCGATTCCGGGCTTGACGGAGCCGCGGCCGGGCATATAGTTTGATACCCGCCCAAAATCAAGTGACTGATACTGTGCAGAGTGGGTTCGTGTCCACTCTTTTTGTATGTTAGGGTTCGAATGGTTGTATGTTGCCAGTCCGGGCGGGAAAGCGCAATGGGGTAAGATGAATACCGAATTGCAGACAATTTTGAGTTATATGGAGCGGGAGCGCGGGATTGACCGCGAAGTCCTGATCCAGGCGGTGGAGTACGCCCTTCAGTCGGCCGCGAGGAAGACGGTCGACGGAACGGGAGAGCTTCGCGTAGAGATTGACCGCGAAACCTACGACATGAGGGCGTTTGCCCAGAAGGAAGTCGTGGACAAGCTGAAACCCGGCACCGACGAGATATCCCTCGAGAAAGCCAAGAGGATCGATCCGAAAATCGAGGTCGGGGGTATCGTCGAAGAAGAAGTAACCCCGAGGAATTTTGGCAGAATTGCGGCCCAGACGGCAAAGCAGGCGATACTTCAGAAAATCCGCCAGGCCGAAAGGGAAATTGTTTTCGAGGAGTACAAGGACCGCGTCGGCGACATCGTGAGCGGAGCGGTGAGGCAGTTCAACCGAAGCGATATAGTCGTGGATCTGGGCCGCGCCGAGGCCGTGATGCCGATGAGGGAACGTGTTCCAACCGAGGAATACCAGATAGGCGACCGGATACGCGGGTATGTCTTGAGCGTCCAGGCGAACACCTCCGGGCCCAGCGTGATTCTCTCAAGAAGTCACCCGAGTTTCGTAAAGAAGCTTTTTGCGCTGGAAGTTACCGAGATAAATGACGGTGTTGTAGAAGTCATGGGAATAGCAAGGGAACCGGGTTATCGTACCAAGATTGCCGTCAGATCGAACGACGAGAAGGTCGATCCCGTAGGTGCCTGCGTAGGGATGCGCGGAATTCGGGTCAAAAACATCGTACGCGAACTCTCCGGCGAGAAGATCGACATAGTGCGCTGGAGCGATGATCTCAAGACCTACGTTACCAATGCTCTTTCACCGGCAAAGCTGGCGAAAGTCTCGATCGATCCGGAGATGCCCGGGCTGGTGCATGTTATTGCCGATACCGATCAGCTTTCGCTGGCGATAGGCAAACGCGGACAGAATGTCAGGCTGACGGCGAAGCTCCTCTCGGTAAAGATCGATATCCAGAAGGATGAAAGCGACCTGACCTTTGAAGAGAAGGTTGCCCATGCCATAGACAAACTTGCTGCCATTGATGGCATTAACCAGGAACAGGCCAAGTCCCTCGTTCAGGGCGGTTTTCTCACGATAGATGGCATCCTGGCGGCCGAAGTAGACGATATCGAGGAAATGGCCGGATTTGATACTGAAACGGCCCGTGCCGTGCGTCAGGCAGCCGAGGCCCAGGCCGACGATGGCAGTGAATAAAGTTTATCACATCGGATTAACCCTATGAGAGTCCACGAACTTGCAAAACAGCTGGATATTCCCAGCAAAGAACTCGTCGCAAAGCTCAAGGCGCTGGGTGCCGACGTCAAGAGCCACATGAGTTCCGTGGACGAGGCCGCGATTGCGCTGCTGGATGCAAAGGGCGAAGCGCCGGCCGAGACTGAGCAGCCCGAGGCCGCCCCGGCCAAAGAGACGGCTGCGCCCCCCGAGGAGCAGAAATCCGAAGAGCAAGCTCCCAAGGAAAAGGAAGCCCCGGCGGAACTTCCCGCCTCCGAAGAGGAGCCCGGGGAGCCGGGGGAAGGGCCTTCTGCCGCGCCTGTTAACGATACCCCGGTGCTGAAGATGAAGGGCGCCATAATCGTAAAACAGCTTGCCGCGAAACTGGGCACGCGCCCCAACCGCCTCATTGCCGAACTCATGCGCATGAACGTTCTGGCGTCAATCAACGAGCGAATCGACCTCGAAATCGCAAAAAAGATCGCTGTACGCCATGGTTTCACGCTGGAGCATGAAAAGAAGTCCGAGCCACAGAAACCCGTGATGAAGCCGAAACCGGATGAAGTCGAGGAAGAAGACAATCCAGAAGATCTTCTTCCGCGGCCACCCGTTGTTACCTTCCTGGGGCATGTCGATCATGGCAAGACATCGCTGCTCGACAAGATACGCAACACGGGCGTAGCGCAGGGAGAATCCGGTGGAATCACCCAGCACATTGGCGCATACACCATAGAAGTTGGTGGCCAGAAGATCACTTTTCTGGATACACCGGGACATGCGGCGTTCACCGCAATGCGCGCTCGCGGCGCCGATCTTACGGATATCGCAGTAATCATTATTGCCGCCGATGACGGAATCATGCCGCAGACCAAGGAAGCAATACGGCATGCGAAAGCCGCCGAAGTGTGCATGATGGTTGCAATCAACAAGATCGATATGCCCACGGCGAATGTTGACCGCGTCAAGCAGCAGCTGCAAGTCGATGGGCTGACAACAGAAGATTGGGGCGGTGAAGTTATTTCCGCCGACGTCAGTGCCCAGACAGGCGAAGGCATCGATCATCTCCTGGAAATGATTCTTCTTCAAGCCGATATGCTGGAGCTGAAAGCCAACCCGAATCGCCGGGCAACGGGGTTTGTTGTAGAAGCCCAGCTCGAGCAGGGAATGGGTCCCACGGCCAACCTGCTTGTGACCAAGGGCACACTCAACGTCGGCGATGTGGTGCTGTGCGGGCAGCACTCAGGACGGATAAGGGCTCTTATCAACGACCATGGCGCGAAGATCAAATCGGTTGGTCCCGCCACCCCGGTTAAATGCCTGGGCCTTTCCGGCGTTCCAGAAGCCGGTGCAAACTTCAGGGTCTACGTCAATGAAAAGGCCGCGCGGATTGCCGCCGCTGAAGAGCAGGCCCGAATCAAGGACGGTCAGCTTGTCCACACAAGAAAAGCATCGCTCGATTCCTTGTTTGAACAGATTGAGGCCGACCAGAAGCTTGAACTGAAAGTCATCATCAAGGCCGATACCCAGGGCAGCATTGAGGCCATCACCCATTCGCTTAGGGAAATTAAGAGCGACAAAGTCTCTTTGAACATTCTGCTTGGCGACACGGGGAACATCACCGTTAACGACGTGATGCTGGCAAGCGCATCCAATGCTGTGATTCTCGGATTCCACATTGGTAACGAATCCGGCGTGCCTGCCGTTGCCAAGCATGAAGGTGTTGAGATTCGCCTTCACCAGGTTATTTACGAATTGATCGAACAGGTTGAAGAAGCAATGACCGGCCTACTGGCCCCGAAGCTGGAAGAGCGTCTGCGTGGCGAGGCGCAAATAAGACAGGTGTTCAATATCGGCAAGAAAGGCAATATTGCCGGTTGCCTGGTCACAGGCGGAATCATCCGTCCGGCCTTCAGGGCCCGTTTGAAACGTGGTGAAGACATACTCTACGAAGGCAAAATTACCACGTTAAAGCATTTCCAGGATGAAGTCGCTGAAGTCAGGGAAGCGCAGGAATGCGGCGTGAGGCTGGACAACTACACTGCCATAGAAGAAGGCGATGTTATCGAGTTCTATGAAGTCGAAGCAGTGAAACAAGCCCTTTAGTGTCAATTCCGGGACCTGGCCTGTAGCCGGGCCGGGTTTCCTGGTGAGCCCCGGCGATCTTATGCCGGAAATAATTGTCTCCCGGATCCACCAAATCCTTCGTTCCATGAGCATTGACAGGCTAGCAAGAGTAAATGAGCTTCTGCGCCGCGAGATAGGCGGTGCGCTGTATCATGTTCTGAAAGACTACGAGGTCGACCTCGCGGCCGTTACAATTACACACGTTATCACGACAAGGAACCTGCGTTCCGCGCGCGTTCTGGTCTCCATCAGGGATCACAGAGGTGAAAGAGACCGGATAATCTCACGCTTGCGCCGGCATCGTGCCGAGATTCAGGCTATAATCAACCGAAACATGACGCTGAAGTACACACCCAAACTCATGTTCGCACTCGATCCATCCGTTGAAAAGGGCGATCACATTCTCGACATTCTTCAGAAGATGGAAGGTGATACAGAAGTGCAAAGCGAAAACTACGACGTGCTTCCCGATATGGATGATTCGCCGGGGCGCCTCGGAGAGGAAGGCTGATATGGCAGCTGTATCGGATCAGAGATTCAATCGCCCGGCTCCTCCCCGTAAGATGGAAGCACTGGACGGCGTACTTCTCGTGGACAAACCGGCAGGACCCACTTCCCATGACATTGTCGCCGCGGTTCGCCGCAATTTCGGAATAAAGAAAGTTGGCCACGGCGGGACTCTCGATCCGCAGGCAACCGGACTTCTTATTCTGCTGTTGGGAAAAGGAACCAAACTCTCCAGCCGCTTCCTGGGTTCCGACAAGATCTACGAAGGCAGGATCCGCCTGGGCGTTACGACAAACTCGCAGTATGCCGACGGCGAAATCGTGAGCGAAAGCGACTGGAGCGGGGTCACCAAAGAAGCCCTGCTCGAGCAGATGAATGCTCTTACCGGGGATATCTACCAGACGCCCCCAATGGTATCGGCAGTGAAAGTTGACGGCGTGCCGCTGTACAAACGCGCGCGCAAAGGCGAAGTCGTCGAAAGAAAACCCCGGCTTGTGCATATCTATTCGTTCAAGCTTATCGATTTCGAACCTCCACAGGCCAGGTTCACGGTCAAGTGCACCAAGGGAACCTATGTTCGCACCCTTTGCGCCGACATAGGGGAAGCCCTGGGATGCGGCGCCCACTTGGATCAACTTCGCCGCACGGCCTCGGGGACCCTCAAGGTTGCCGATGCCTCGTTACTCGACGATATCCTGAACTGGGACAAGAAGACGCTGGAAGAGCACGTTATTCACATGAGGAAGTTTGCTTAGCAAGCGGAACCGCATGGAAACTCTGAGACATCTGTCGTCATTCCGTAGTAAGCCGAGGCCCATAATCCTGGCTGCAGGTTTCTTTGACGGCGTTCACATCGGCCACCAGGAGATCATTCGCCGAGCGACCGATGAGGCAGCCCGAACGGGCGGCGAATCCTGGGTTCTGACTTTCGACGTACACCCCCTGAAGGCGCTGGGTAAGAATGCGCCATCGCTGCTGACCTGCAACAAGCACAAGCTGATTCTCCTGCGCCGATACGGGGTTCACGGCTGCATACTGCTGCCTTTTACCGCTGAATTCGCGGACACCTCTCCCGAGGACTTCCTTGCGGACTTGCTTGAAAACATGCCATCGCTCAAGGGAATCATGGTGGGCGAGAACTGGCACTTCGGAAAAGGCGGGGCAGGTGATGCCCGGTTTCTTGTCGGGGAGACAGCAACCCGGGGGGTGGAGGTAGAGGTTGTTGATCCGGTTCGCCACGCCGGAGACGTAGTGTCAAGCACGAGGATCAGGTCGACGGTGACGAACGGAGATCTTGAGGGGCCGGCGACGATGCTGGGCAGGCCTTTCAGCGTCCTGGGCACCGTATCGCACGGGCGCGAGCTGGGCCGGAAGCTTGGCTTTCCAACGGCCAACCTGGTGTGCGGAAATGAGGCTCTGCCGCCAATGGGTATATACGCTGTCTACGCTGTGACCGAGCGCGACGTGTTTCGCGGTGTGCTGAGCTTTGGAACAAGACCAACCCTGGGCGATGGCTCCAAGGACCCGGTACTGGAACTGCACATCCTGGACCTCAACCGCAATCTGTATGACAAGGATATAGAGGTCTTCTTTATAGAGAAGCTTCGCGACGAGAAGCGTTTTGATTCCGTGGACGAACTAGTCGACAATATTGAGCGGGACGTGGAGAAAGCTGGGGAAATTCTTGCTGGAAAAAAACTGGAAGATTGGCTTTACACCCACTGCTTTGGCGTACTATAGTCGACCCCGAGTTAGAGTAAAAAGAGAAAAAAGAAAAGAGAAGTAAGCAAGGGACCAAGTCAGGGGCATGAGCCAAATCGATAAGAAAGCCATTCAAGAAGAGTACCAGTTGCACCCCGGGGATACGGGTTCATCTGACGTGCAGGTTGCTTTGTTGACAAAACGTATTGAGCAACTCACGGAGCATCTGAAGCAACACAAGAAGGATCACAGCTCTCGTTATGGCCTGATTAAGATGGTTAGTGCCCGCCGGCGTCTGCTCAACTACCTGAAGCAGAAAGACTCCGAACGTTACAAGGCTCTGATAAAGAAGCTGAATATTCGGCGCTAGTGCCTTCCGTTTTGCATCAGGTACACCCCGCGAACTCCAGTCATCAGACCGCATAGACGCCTCCGGCATGTGTACATGCTCCGACTACGCCCGAAAACCAAGAAAGACAAGAACAAGATGAACAATGCAACATCAGTATCAGTAGAAGTAGGCAACAAGACCATTACAATCGAGGCAGGGCTTCTCGCCCAGCAGGCGGCAGGTTCCGTGACAGTCAGGCAGGGAGACACGATACTGTTTTCCGCCGTGACCGCCTCAAAGCAACCTCGCGAAGGTATTGACTACTTTCCCCTCCAGGTAGAGTACCGGGAGAAATTCTATGCAGCGGGCAGGTTCCCGGGCGGATTCTTCAAACGTGAAGCGCGTCCCGGCGAGAAGGAGATCCTCACTTCAAGATATACCGACCGTCCTATTCGCCCTCTCTTCCCCAAGACATATCACAATGACGTTCAGATCAACAACATGCTGATCTCCGCGGACGGAAACAATGATTCCGATGCACTGAGCATTGTCGCAGCCAGCGCTTCACTGATGATCTCAGAAATCCCCTTCATGGGCCCGATCGCCGGAGTGAGAGTTGGCAGAACGAACGGTGAGTTCGTTATCAACCCTACCCACGAGGAAATGGAAAACAGCGACTTGGATCTCATATACGCTGGAAGCCGTGAACTCCCCGTCATGATAGAAGGCAGCTGCAACGAACTGTCGGAGGCCGACCTGGTCGCCGCGATGAAGCTTGCCCAGGAAGCATGTGTGAAGCTCGTCGACGCCCAGCTTGAGCTGAGAAGCAAACTCGGATTGCCCGAGAAAGTCGTTGAAGAGGATACCATCTATCCGGCACTGTTCAACGCCGCACGTGAGATTGCCGGAGAGAAACTCGCAGAGGCACTCGTGATTCCCGGAAAGATCGAGCGTCAGGACACTGTTAAAGAAGTATCCGCCGAGCTCAAGGAGAGCATGCTTGAGCGTTTCGAGGAAATGACCGATGAGGAATTCCGGTCAACGTTTGACGATCTGGAGATTGAAGTAGTTCGCGCGAACGTTCTCGAGAAGGGAAAACGTATTGACGGCAGAGCTTCCGACGAACTCAGACCTCTCGCTGCCAAGATCGGCCTTCTCCCGAGAACGCACGGGTCCGCAGTATTCAACAGGGGAGAAACCCAGGCGCTGGGCACATTGACGTTGGGAACGAAGTCCGATACACAGGGCCTCGACGCGATTACCGGTGGAGTTGAAAAGAAGAAGTTCATGCTTCACTACAACTTCCCGCCGTACTGTGTTGGTGAGACTGGACGTCTGGGCTTCACAGGGCGACGTGAAATCGGTCACGGAGCACTCGCTGAGCGCTCCCTGCTGCCCGTTATTCCCAAAGATTATCCCTACACCATGCGCTTGGTGTCTGACATCATGGGATCGAACGGATCCTCATCCATGGCCAGCATCTGCGCAGGCACGTTGGCAATGATGGATGCAGGCGTACCCATCAAGTCACCGGTTGCCGGCATCTCCATCGGCCTGTTCGCAAGCGAGAACAAGGACGAACTCGTTGTTGATATTCTCGGTGCGGAGGATCATTGCGGAGACATGGACTTCAAGGTTGCCGGTACCCGCGAGGGAATCACCGGTTTCCAGGTGGATCTCAAGATCACCGGGCTGAAATGGGATCTCGTAGAAGGCGCTTTCGAGATGGCGAAGAAGACCCGCATGGAGATTATCGATTTCATGGAGAGCGTGATTCCTGGCCCTCGGGAAGAGATGTCCGAATTTGCTCCGCGTATCGAGCAGCTTTCGATCGACCCCGAGAAGATTGGGGAACTCATCGGACCGGGCGGAAAGAACATTCGCCGCATCACCGAGCTTTCCGGAGCCCAGATCGACATAGAAGAAGACGGTACGGTAAACGTCTTCGCTGTTGATAAGGAAGCCATGGATATCGCCGTTCGCGAAGTGAAAATGATCTCCGAGGATCCGGAAGAGGGCAAGATCTACGATGGCACCGTAACCGGCGTTAAGGACTTCGGAGCATTCGTCCAGATCCTTCCCGGAAAAGACGGCCTCGTGCACATCAGCGAAATGGCCAACCAGAGGATCAACAGTGTTGAGGATATCTGCAAGGTCGGCGACCAGATGTGGGTGAAGTGCATCGGAATCGATGACCGCGGCAGAATCAAGCTCAGCCGCCGGGAAGCCCTGGAAGAAATGGACGACAAGGAAAACGCCGAAGTCACGGAAGAGTAGAGTCCATTTCCGACAACTAATGTTTCAGACGCACGGATCCGCTTGATGGAGGGTCCGTGCTTTTTTGTATTGTTGCTTGCTTCAGAGGATCTGGTACGCGAACATTCTAGGGATCACTGGTTTGGCCCCATCCGATTCCCGTTGGTTTATAGAATAATGTCGCAGCGCAGCAAATTTTTCGCATTGGCGAGGTTGACGGCCATGGAAGCTGTTCGTCAACCGGTCTGCCTCCTTCTTTCTGCCACCTGTGTTCTGCTTACGGCAATCATACCTCTGGTACTGATGCACAACCTTGGAGAAGACGGCCGTATAGCAAGAGACAGCGGGTTGGCTTTTCACCTGGTCTTTGGCCTGTTCATCTCCGGCTACGCAGCATGCTCATCGCTTTCACGCGAAATGCACAGCGGGACGGCAGCCGTTGTTCTCAGCAAGCCTGTTGATAGGGCGTTGTTCTTTCTGGCGAAGTACGCCGGGGTGGCCGTTCTCGTCTTCCTGTTTTCGGCATGTGCCTGCATTTCCACGCTGCTTGCGGAAAGAACAGCGGAGCGGTTCATATCTGATTCAACCCTGCTTGGATACGTGACCGACTGGCAGACGGGAAAAATGCTCATCGGCGCACCGTTCGTCGCTTTTCTTCTTGCGGGGATAATCAACTACAGGTGGAAGAAGTCGTTCCAATCCTCTGCGTTCTTCCTGCTGTTTGGCTGCCTTGTTGTTGTGCTGCTGGTGAGCGGCCTTTTCGACCAGGCAGGACGATGGGCTCCTTACTCCCTTCACATCCAGCACCGAATTGTCCCGGGTGGGATCCTGGTTACGCTCGCGCTTCTTGTCCTGGCGGCCATAGCGCTCGCATTCTCGACGAGACTCTCCATTGTCCCCACGATGACCCTCACGGGCGCGTTCTTCGTAATGGGCCTTCTTTCTGATCACTGGTTTGGAAAACTGGCCGCCGAATCAGCCGTCGGACGATGTCTCTACGGCATTGTTCCCAACTGGCAGAACTTCTGGTGTGCCGATTACCTTGCAAGGGGAGGTACCATTCCCATGGGTGTCCTCTGGGGAACCGCAGTATATGCGCTGGCGTACAGCGGGGCAGTACTTTGCCTGGGTGTTCTCTCGTTCAGGTCGGCTGAGATTAAGTGAGGTGCGGGATTCATGAACGAAAAACCAGACGAATCCGTTGTCGTCATTGAGAGTTTGACGAAGATATTCAAGGACTTCTGGAGGCGGCCGAAGGTTTGTGCAGTAGACAATATCTCAATCAGCATAAAGCGTGGAGAGGTTTTTGGGCTGCTTGGGCCCAACGGTTCCGGAAAAAGCACCACGATCAAGATCGTTCTCGGATTGCTGCACGCCACGCGGGGACAGGTACGGGTACTCGGGCGGGTGCCGACGGACATCTCTGTCAAAGAACGGCTCGGCTACCTTCCGGAGGAATCGCACCTCTACCTTTATCTAACTGCAAGGGAAACCCTGGACCTGTACGGAAAGCTTTTCGCGCTGGAGAAGAGAATTCGGAAAGAAAGGACGGAACAGCTCCTGGAAATGCTCGGGCTTGTGGATGCCGCCGACCGGCCGGTCGGAGAGTTTTCAAAAGGAATGGCCCGCCGCATCGGATTGGCACAGGCCCTCATCAACGATCCGGACATCGTGATTCTGGACGAACCGACATCGGGTCTGGACCCGGTTGGATGCCGGCAGGTCAAGGACCTGATCTTGACGCTGGCCGCCCGCGGAAAGACGATTCTCCTCTGCTCTCACCTCCTTTCCGATGTTGAAGATGTCTGCGATCGAATTGCCATCCTCTACAGGGGAAGGATTCGGGCCCACGGCCAGGTCAGCGACCTTCTGGAGGAGCGCGACAGCCTGCGGGTTACGATGCCGGCAATGCCGCCCGGTCTTACACAGGAGGTGCTCAAGCTCCTTAAGGAGAAAACCGGGACGGAACCCGCGCTGGATCATCCGGCCATGGATCTCGAGACGTTCTTCCTGGACGTACTCAAGGAAGCAAGCGCGAAGATTGAGCCCGGATCCAGGCCGGCTGGAGAACGAAGCGTGGCCGATTATCTCAGACCAGGCAGTTGAACGAGGCGTTGCGATGTTTTTGAAAACACTTGCCATTGCATCTCTGACCATAAGGTCAGCGGTCCGGTCGCGCCTGTTGATATGCCTTCTTGTCATACTGTTCGTCGTAACGCTCGGGATTCCCCTTTCCGTCAGTGGCGACGGAACGGCACTCAGCGAGGTGAAGATATTGCTCCTTTACACGCTGGGCACCGGAAGCGTGATCCTCGGATTGGCAACCCTTTGGGCATCCTGCAGCGCCGTGTCTCACGAGATCGAACACAAGCAGATAAGGACTGTGGCAGTAAAACCCGTCAGCCCGTATCTTCTGTGGTTCGGCAAATGGATCGGCATAGTCATACTGGATGCGGTTCTCCTCTTGCTCATGGGGCTCCTGACGTACGCATTGCTGTTTATATCGTTGAGATCCGCCGGCTCGGAGCCGGAAGACCTCGGCACTATCAACTCGCAGGTCCTAACAGCGAGAAGGTTGTTATTGCCGAAAGAGGTGGATCTGTCCTCGGAGGTACACAGAACCGTTGATGAACTCAAACGCACCGGACAAATGCCCGAAGACCTGTCGGAAGAAGAAACAATGCAACTCATATACCGGCGCCTGCGGGCCAGGCGAACAACTGTCGCACCCGGCACGTCACTGTCGTGGGAATTTGATACGCAGGGGCTGAAGACCTCCGGGGGAAGCCTGTTTCTGCGCTACCGTATTGGCTCGTCAATCGGCGGATCACGGCAGATCACGGGCACCTGGCGAGTTGACACAGGAAAGAATGGCGATTCGTTCAACACGGGGCCCATTTCCATGGCAGACGGCCGTCACCTTATCGAGATACCGGCCTCGACGATCTCCCCGGGCGGCAACGTGACCGTCAGGTTCGAGAACGCGGCGAAAGGGTCTTCCCGCACAGTGATCTTCCATGGTGACAACCATCTTGAACTGCTGACCCCCGCCGGCGGTTTTCTACTTAACATGGTTCGCTCCCTGCTTGTGGTCTTCTGTTACCTGGTAGTTCTGGCGGCATTGGGTGTCACGGCCGGAATACTGTTCTCCTTTCCTGTTGCAACCTTTGCCGCATTCTCCCTGTCTTCGATTGTCCTCATCGTGGGCTTCTTCGCGTTCAGCAGCTCTTTGACCGTGTGCGATCATCACGATCACGATCATGGCGGCGGCAAAGCATCCGTCATGGAACGTGTCGGCGAAACCATGCTTGAAGGGCTGGAGGTGGCCCTGTCTCCGGTAAGGGGAATTGCGCCGCTGGGTCGTCTCGCAGACGGCGTGTATGTTCCGCTGTGGACGGTGGTAAGGGCCGTACTGATTCTGGGTGTTGTCTGTCCGGGGATTCTTGGCCTGTTGGGCGGATACTGCATGTCGCGACGGGAGCTGGCGGCGAATTGAAACGGAGCCCATGGGGATGGGCCACCCACAGAAAAGTGGTCAGCCAGGGAACAGGGCTTTAGGGAAGGTTAATGGACAAAAGAGCAAATGTCTTTCTTGTTGTTGCGACAGTTGGCTGCCTTGCCGTTGCCGCCTTCCAGAACTGCTCTCTTTCCGAAACCAGATCGAACCGGGTAGGGGACCTGACCGGGATTGCCAATCCGGCTCCCATCGTCACATTTGTAACCGTAGTCCTGGGAGGATTCAGGGGGTTGATTGCCGATGTCTTATGGTTGCGCGCAACTCACCTCCAGGATGAAGCCAGGTTCTTTGAACTTGCCCAGCTGGCCGAATGGATAACCCAGCTGGAACCGAGTTGCACGCAGATCTGGGCGTACCACGCCTGGAACATGTCCTATAACGTAAGTGTTATGATGTCTGACGATGAAGACAGGTGGCGCTGGGTCAATAACGGGGTCCGGCTGTTGCGCGACAAGGGCATTCCGGCAAATCCCGAAGATCCGCAGATCTACTGTGAACTTGGCTGGCTCTACCAGCACAAGATCGGCAAGGACATGGACCCGGCACACATGACCTTCAAGATGAAGCTGGCAGAATCTGTCCAGGCGCTGCTTAACGGAGAAGGTCCTGACTACGCGGCACTGGAAGTGAACTCAGAACTGGCCAGAGACCTGGCCCGGGATTTCTCGCTCGACCTGCGGGTGATGCAACGGATCGACCGTACATATGGCCCGCTCGATTGGCGCCTGCCGGAAACACACGCGATCTACTGGGCGTATCTCGGGAAGCGGCGGGCGAACGGGGAGAAGCAACTTCCGGCCAATCGTATCATTTACCAGGGCATGGCTTACTCGTTCTTCCTCGGGGATCTTATCTCGCAGGAAGGGGGGCTGTCACGGGCCCCCCGCTGGCCCCTGCTTCCCAAAGTCCACACTACGTTCAAGGACGCACTTGCCGCCCATGATGACGATGAGAACATCACGGAGGCATACGTGGGATTCCTGAGGAATGCGGTTCTAGTGCTTCACGCGTACGGAAAAGAAGATGAATCGAAGGCAACCTTTGACACCCTTCACGAGCTGGCCCCTTCAACTGAAACACAAGCAGGCCTTGAGCTGTTTGTAGGCAACAAGAACATCCGCATGGCCAGTCCCGGCTACGTGCGTGAGATTCTCACATCACTGCCCGGAAAGGTATCCCCATGAATTGGTCCGGCATAATCTCAACCGCCACGGTCATGAGCCTTCTTTTCACCGGTTGTGGTTCGAAAGATAGCGAGAGTCCTGTCAGGCACGAATGGGAAGTCATGGGAACCTTTGCGGCGGTGTCCGTGCCTGCGGAAGAGAGGGAGAATACGGATTCTTATGTGGAGACCGCCCGTTCCGTCATGGATGAAGTAAATCGCCTCGTAACCGTTTACTCGCCTAAAAGCGAGATATCCAGGCTCAACCAGGCCGCAGGGACAGGGGACAGCGTCTCGATCTCTCCCGTCACCGAAGAGCTGCTCAAGCTGAGTATCCGGTACGGGAAGATGACCGGAGGGGCGTTCGACGTGACCATCTTCCCCCTGATTCAGCTCTGGGGGTTCAACGGGGGAGATATTCCAGAAACCGTGCCCGCCCCTGCAACGGTTGGCGCCGCAAAGGCAAAGACCGGATACGACGGCCTGGAACTGACCAATGGTGCCGCCGGGCTCACGGACGGCGCGACGATCGACTTCGGGGGTATCGCGAAAGGCTACGCCGTAGACATCTGCTACGACCGGATAATGACCAATGAGCCTTCCGGGGTGATGATTGACCTGGGGGGGAACATCCGATGCGGCGGGCACGCGCGAAAAAAAAAGCCATGGCGCGTGGGAGTGAGGAACCCTTTTAACCGAAGTGAACTTATTGGCGTCGTTGAACTGACGGGCGGCATGGCCATTGCGACCTCGGGTAATTACGAGCGTTTCGTTGATATTGAAGGCACGCGTTATGCCCACATCATCGACCCGCGAACCGGTTATCCTGTTCGCGGAATGGCCGGGGTTACGGTGCTTTCGCAGACGGCGGTTGAAGCCGATGCTCTCTCCACGGCGTTCTTCGTACTCGGCATCAATGGTTGCGTCGATATTCTCGGAAGATTCCCGAACTCCCACATCCTCATAGTTCCAGACAAACAACCAATGGAGATTCACGTTTCTCCAGGCTTCGGAAAGTATTTTCAAGCCTTACCACAGTACAAGGATTCAGTGATTGTTATAGGAAAGTGAGGCGGGTCGTACGCGTGCGGGCGGGCCACCCCGCGCAAACACATAAAAGCGGTGTACAAATTAACTTGCAGTGTTGCCACAATTATCATATACTTTCAGCTCGATTGCATACTTAGACTCTTGATTTGTTCTTCCGTCCCCAGAATGTTCTCACGCTATTTGTGGGTGCGGGAAGTACGTGGAGCACGGCGACAGCTAAATATGGTTCTGTCTCTTAATAACGCCAGGGAAGAAAATCGGCACAGCCGGCGCATTATGCATGAGCTGCCTGTTGGTATTGCTGTTGTTTCCGCCCCGTTTGGTTTCCATGTTCATTCTCCACAGTTCCACGGAACGCTTCGTGATGTCGCGATGACCGGAGTGCAGATATCCGCGAAGGAACCTATCAATCAGGGCGCAACCGTGAAGCTGTGGATTACTGTTGTCCACCATGTGACAACACATGAACTCAAGCTACACGGGTACGTTGCCTGGTCACGGCCAGACGACACAGGCGTGTGGTCTGTCGCGGGGGTCCATCTGCACGAGCACCCCAAGAAACATATGGGCCTCTGGGAAGACATGGTCGCCGCAGAGGTGCGGCGGTTCGATTCCTGATCCTGCCTGGTGAGCGTCTACCGGGAGTACGTTTCTTCAGAGTTCTCCGTGAACCCGACATCTTGGAATAATTGGTTTCTCGAGATTATTACTCTCGCCCGTGGTTAGGGTTCTCCCTGCGGAAGGTGTACTCCTTGTCGATGTCTTCCATCATCATCTCGTACATGGGGGAGTCAGGAAGGATCACACGTTCCGAGATTGGCTCGCCCGATGCGATACGGAAAATATCCTCAAGATAACTCTCCGCATCCAGACCCTGCAATCTCGGATCAAGGTAATGACCGTAAAGGTGAAGCGAATCATTGATGTCTGTATAGCTGCCTCTTTCCACCTTTACTCCGAGGGCTTCCTCCAGGCCATGCCGCACTTCCTCGTGCATACCTTCGGTTACTCCGAAAATGTTCGAAGGAACGGCCTTGAGATGATCCCTGGAGCGCCAATGCCCATTCACGTTGAGAATGAAGCCCTCGGACTCCTCAAGCTTCTGCAATCTGAACCAGAACCTCTGCAGGCAGGGCGAATGATAGCTGTCCCACTTAAAGGGTCCCAGCTGTTCATCGTTATGGTCCCACCGGGGATCCCAGGTTATGCACTGTGCGGAGCGGCTGGTTGGATTTCTTTTAAGGTTGGCGACGACGGACTTAAGCTGGTTTGCCACCCGGAGGTCACCGTTCATGTCGAAGAAGGGATATGCCCGGAAGCGTTGGCTGTAAGTGTAATTCCAGCGTTCATCTCCCTTTACCGTGTCGAAATCTCCAGACTTCATCTTCTCGGCCACCGCGGAAGGTTGGATCATCCAGCCATCCTTTATGCCTTCGATCTCAGCCTTGTAGTCGCCGAAACCAAGCCACCCGCCGAGGTAATGCTTGTGAAACCGTGGCTCACCGAAGGGCTCTTCGATGTGCATCATCACCGTTGCCTCGAGACTTGGGAAGCTGGCGTACTTGCCGTCTTTGCTCGTGGGGTCATAGTGCGTGTGAATTTCCTGGCCAAGCGCCATGAGAGCCATGGTCGTGTCTTCCCACACTTCCGGAATCGTCCTGCGACACACATGAATTGTCGGGAAGTGCCTGTCGGAAGGCTCTGAGAACGAGATTCTCCCTTCGTCACGCAGCTTGTATGTGTATTCCTTCGCCACTCGCTTTGCTTCGAGAAAAACTCCCTCGTGGCCTTTTTCTTCCAGCATTTCCTTAACTATTGTCACGTTGTTGCCTCCAGAAATCCGCTAGTTGCCCTGTTCCTTCTTTCCGTACCCGGTAGACCCGAAACCTCCGGTGCCACGCTTGGTGTCCGACAGTTCCGAAACTTCTTCCACTCCCACGCTAATGACCGGCTTGACGATCATTTGTGCAATCTTCATACCCTTCTCGACAGTAAAAGGCGCTTTGCCATGGTTGATCAGGATGACTCCGATCTCCCCCCTGTATCCCTCGTCAATGGTTCCGGGCGTATTGAGAACCGTCACAGCATGCTTGTTGGCAAGCCCGCTCCTGGGACGAACCTGTGCCTCGGTACCGCCCGGCAACTCTATCGCCACCCCGGTTTTGACCATGCAGGATTGGCCGGGAGCCAACTCGGCTTCCTCGACGGCAAAAAGATCCAATCCCGCGTCGCCTGGATGCGCATAGTGAGGCAGAATCGCCTCTTCCGACAGTCTCTTGACCTTAAGAATCATACTTACCCCCCGCAGTTCCCGGCACATTAACAGAGCTGACCACTATCATTCAAGTTCCACCCGCGTTTTCTGTTTCGCAGGAGGTGTGTTTTCGCTAGGATGCCCCCAAATCGTATTGTGTTTTATAGAAGGAGGTTGCGCCCGCGATGGGAAATGAACCCTACGGTAAAGTGATCCTGGGGCAGAAAGGGGATGCCCTCGAGGGGTACCGGTTACTGGCTGACATGCCCGTGGACGAGAAAAGGCTCGAAGAAGACTGGAATCCGGGAGATGCCCAAACTACAATCGGAAAACGCGTATCGGTAACCGGCCCCGGAACTTTCTTCGGTCATGCCCAGCGCACACTGGAGTTTATTCCGGCTACAGACGGCGGGTGGCGTTTTGACCGGCAGGACCTTCCTGACTCCATGCCTATTACCGTGTCTGCCGAGAATATCTGGACGACGGTCAGGAACATAGTGCTCTGCAGCGGGTCCCCGCACAACTACATGAGGATGGTGGAGCATATCATTGCGCTCAAGGACGGCTTGGCGGTTGACAACGTCCTGATAAAGATGGATTCGGGCGATCCTCCATTGTTCGATCGAAGCAGCATGGACCTCGTGGAAGCGTTTGACGATGCCGGTGTTGTGGAAATCGACAAGAAAGCCACTTTCCTGACGGTGAAGGAACCCGTGTCGGCGGTGGCCCCGAACGGAGGCTTTCTGACATTCCTTCCCGCGGAAGACGGTTCGAAGAAACTCACGCTCGATTGCGCAATCGATTTCAAAACCGCGATAGGAAAACAGCGGGCAGTTATTGACGTAACACCCAATACGTTCAGGCACGGAGCTGCCGCCCGTACCAATTGCTCACTGCTCATGATGCTTTACTGCAAGACGATAGGGAAGCTGTTTGCAGACGTTCGAGGTCTCGGCTACACAACGAAGAATATTCTCATCGCAGGTCCGCGACGCTATTTCAACAAGCCCGGCCTCATGTATAACGGCAAATCACTCGAGGCAGTGTGGCACAGGGCCTGCCTGGACCTCCTGGCAGCCATTGCACTGGTGGGCCGTGGCAGGCTTTGCGGCAAGGTTGTCTCCTACAAGGCGGGGCACGCCCTGGACTGCCAGATGATCAAAGAGCTCTGCACGAGCGACCTGCTTGTCGAGGTGTAACAACCCGATCTTCATCTCCCCCAGATGATCCGTGTGGATGGACAACCATACCGTCCGGACGGCGTCCACTCCCTCATCAACCGTCAACCATCAACCATAGGAGTTTTCGCCTGAGCGGAAACTCCTCAATCCTCCTGCAGTCTTGAGGGGGAGAATCTCAGAGTATAGAATGGCCCCATGAAAATTGTGCAGATTGTTGCAGGATCGGGAGGGACATTCTACTGTGAAAACTGCCTTCGTGATTCTCTGCTCGCGAAATCTCTTCACAAGAAGGGGCACGATGCGGTTCTTGTACCATTGTATCTGCCCATGTATGCCGGCGACCCCGCGACGGAGAGCAACAGCCCGGTATTCTTTGGCGGCATCAATACCTACCTGCAACAGAAATTGCCGGTTTTTAGAAAAACACCAAGATGGCTGGACCGCCTTTTCGATTCGCGCTGGCTTCTGAAAATGGCAGCGAAACAGGCCGGCACCGTATCGGCCGGCGGGATGGGCCCCATGACGCTTTCCATGATCAGGGGCGAAGCGGGAAACCAGGCCAAGGAACTGGAACGGCTCGTGGCGTGGCTAAGGGATAGCGAGCGCCCCGACGTGATCCACATTACAAACGTCATGCTTATAGGCGCCGCCCGGCGGCTCAAGGAGGAGCTGGGGGTTCCGATCGTGTGCGTGCTGCAGGACGAGGATACCTGGCTCGACGCGCTGGACGGGGAATATGGTGAGCTCTGCTGGAATGCAATCAGGAAGCGTGTCGCCGATGTTGATCTGTTCGTTTCCGTCAGCAATGACTACGCGCAGTCCATGCAGAAACGCCTGGGCGTATCCTCGGATAAGATTCGCACGGTCTACGTGGGGCTGGACCTCGCCGAGTTCCCCCGGGCCACACTGACCCTGGATCCGCCGGTCATCGGCTACTTGTCGAAGATGACCCCCTCTCTTGGTCTCGGCGATTTGGTTGATGCCTTTATCTCGCTCAAAAAGCGCGAGGAACTGTCAGGCCTCAAACTCAAGGCCATTGGCGGAATGGTCGGCCCTGATAAGAAATTCGTTCAGACTCTGATATCACGCCTGGCCGCAGAAGGCATGGAGGGGGACGCGGAATTCATTGCCGGTCTTGAAAAGGATGCCCATGCACGTTTTCTTGAATCCATCTCTGTGATGTCGGTTCCCATGCACAGTGGTGGCGCGTTCGGCACGTTCATGGTAGAAGCATGGGCCAGTGGTGTTCCGGTTGTTCAACCAGGCATCGGTGCGTTTCCTGAACTTGTCGAGTTGTCCGGGGGAGGACTTATATATGATGCCGGGTCCAAACTCGCACTCGGGGAGGCACTGGCGACAATCTTAACGGATCAGAACACGGCTCAGCAACTTGGCCGTGCCGGCAGAACGGCTGCCGAAACTCATTTCAGTATAGGGGCAATGACTGATAATATGCTGGCGGTTTATAGTGCGGTTCTCGGGTGACGTGAGCCGAGCCGAGGTTATTTACGAAAAACAGGGGATTTGATGCCAAAGCTGACCATAGATGGACAGGTGATTGAGGTCGAAGAAGGGGCTACCGTTCTGGCGGCCTGTCGCCGTCTGAATATCGACATACCAACCCTCTGCCACCGCGACGGACTTCCACATTTCACTTCGTGCATGCTCTGCGTGGTGTCATCAGCCGGACCCAACCAGACGATTCCCGCCTGCACCGCGAAGGCCGAAGACGGAATGGTGATCGAAACATCTACGGACGAGATCATGGATCTGCGGCGTTCGGCACTGGATCTCCTTCTCAGCGATCACCTCGGTGACTGCGAGGGTCCTTGCCGGAGGGGCTGTCCGGCGTACATGGATATTCCCCTGATGATTCGCCAGATTGCGGAAGGCCGACTGCAGGACGCCATTGTCACTGTCAAGGACGACATCGCGCTGCCGGCGGTCCTGGGCCGCATATGTCCGGCCCCGTGCGAGAAGGTTTGCAGGCGGGCAGAAATCGACAATCCGGTTTCTATCTGTCTGCTCAAGCGATATGTGGCAGATGCCGACCTGGCCTCGTCTACCCCCTACACACCGGGCTGCATGCCCGCCACGGGAAACAAGGTAGCAATCGTTGGTTCGGGACCGACAGGTCTCGCCGCCGCCTACTACCTGGCCATCGATGGCCATGCCTGCGTGATCCTTGAGAAGAATTCCTCTCCGGGTGGCGCTCTCCGGGAGGCGGTCCCTCCCGACCAACTGCCCATGGAAGTGCTGGATAAAGAGGTGGCGGCAGTCAGGAATCTGGGCGTGGAGTTCCGTATGTCTACCTGCGTGGGCAAAGACGTTTCTCTCGAAGAATTGCGCAATGACTTCGACGCGGTAGTTCTGGCGATTGGCGACACGAAGGACGCCGATACGGACTCGCTGGGAATTGAAGTATCCGGAAAAGGGATCGAAGTTTCCCGCAAGACCTTTCGCGTAGGTGAGACCAACCTGTTCGCCGGGGGCGGTGCCATAGGCCGTCGCAACCTGGCCGTCCGGGCCGTTGCTGACGGGAAGGAGATTGCCTGTTCGATAAGTCAACTCCTCGCTGGAAAGGAAATTGTGGGGCGCGTGAGGTCTTTCGATTCACGTCTAGGCAAGATCCGGGAAGAGGAGAAAACAGACTTCATGCAGGGGGTACAACCGGGCCGGTCGGTTTCTCCCGATATCGACCAGGTTACCGGCATGTCTCCGGAACAGGCCGCGGAGGAATCTTCCCGCTGCATGCACTGCGACTGCCGAAAGCGCGATAACTGTTCCCTTCGACGTTACGCCGATGAGTACGACACCCGGCAATCGCGTTACAAGGCTTCGGAGCGAAGAAACTTCGAGAGCATCAGGAATCATCCGGAAGTAATCTACGAACCGGGCAAATGTATATCGTGCGG
>PVBE012940499.1_pt1 | contig 26282 bp, 22 predicted proteins | sample 1631181 | NCBI WGS metagenome assembly PVBE01 (sample SAMN08397723, study PRJNA350692) | Marine metagenome, whole genome shotgun sequencing project. | isolation source: water | place: Pacific Ocean | collected 2012-04 | reverse complement strand
CGCCGCTGTGCTGCCTGCAACTGCGCGGTCTGCTCCTCAACCGTGGTAGCGGCAGTGAACTTGTCAATAATGTCGCGAAACTCCTGGCTGTCATACTGAAAGTAATAATCCGGATTCGAGTAAATACGTCCCATATCCATCGGCTCTACATGAGAAACGATAGTGAGGTCATATTCTTTTTTCTTGTATGCCTTATCCAGCCATTGCGCCCACTCGACATTTTCGATATTGATGGTAACGCCAACCTCGGCCAGCATCGCCGCGATTACCTCACCACCACGACGCGCATAGCTCGGTGGTGGCAGGTACAGCGACAAAGTAAGGCCTTCCTGCCCCGCCTCCTTCAGCAGCGACCTGGCAAGATCCGGGTTGTACGATGACTCGGATGTCAGGTCGACATACGCCGGGTGATGCGGCGCGAAGTGACTGCCGATCGGCGTTCCGTATCCTGCTACCGCCCCAATGATCAAATCTTCACGGTTAATAGCATGCATCAGGGCCCGTCGAACCCGAACATCTGCCAGCACCTCATGCTTATTATTCATCGCAAGAATGGTTTCACCTTCAGTCGTGCCACTGAGGGTCGTGAAACCATCATCCTGCTGAAACTCGGCGAACATCTCCGGTGCACTCAGGGAAGGCATGTAATCCAGGTCACCGGCCTTCAATGCCGCGACCTGGGCCGCTGCATCATTAATGAAGCGGAATTTAACCTGCTCGATCTGGACATTGCCGGCGTTGCGGTGCTGCCCGTACTTCTCCATGGAAACAGAATCACCCTTGGTCCATTTGACAAACTTGTAGGGCCCGGTGCCAATAGGATTAGTATTGGCGTCGGCGAATGCCTCCTGATCCAGGATCACTGCCGTAGCCTGGGCCAGAAAAAACGGCAGCAGGGCGTTGGCTGATGACAACGTGATCGTTACGGTGTGTGCATCAGGTGTGGTAATCGACTTGATACTGGAGAACAGTTTCTTCGTCTTATTGGAACTGTCCTCTGCCGCATTGCGCTCAAACTGCGCCTTGACGTCGGCTGAATCGAATGACGAGCCGTTGTGGAATGTTACGCCCTCTTCCAGAGAAAACGTATAAATCGTCCCGTCTGACGAAATATCCCAGGACTTGGCCAATAGGGGATGTACCCCACCCCCGCCATCTAGCCGGGTCAGCCCTTCAAATATGTTGTACAAGGTGACCTGGCTGATTGCCGCCGCCGCGCCGGTAGTTGGATCCAGACCCGGGGCAGGCTCCAGCCGCATGCCGATACTGATTGAATCTTTCGCCATAGCCGGGCCGCCCGGCAGACACATAAACAGCAATAACGAAATAACAGAGCTTTTGCACAGCATGGTGAGTTTCTTATTCATCCGTACCTTCCTCCAATTTGATTAAGTTAAAGCAGCAAAATTATTATGCACCCGTCAGCACGGTGCAGCGGATGCCGCCAGTCCTGGTCTATTTTCCCCTCGCAACATCCATGCCGTAACCATAACATACTGGCCGCATCTGACACGGCGGATGAGTCGGGAGTCACCCGATGGACACTGTCGCTTTGGGCATGTTACCGTTGGCCGGGCAGCAACAACCCAAACAATGACCTGGCTCGATACGAATAGACAAAAAGCCGGCCCCACCTGCAACGACACCCGATGACTCCCACCCCCGGCCCATTAAACCTGGTTACCGATGTTCCCGGCCTTAGCGTTGGCCATGCGCAATCAGAACATCACCTAACCGGCGTCACCGTACTGCTGCCAGAAAAAGAGGCCATTGCAGCTATCGATCAGCGGGGCGGGGCTCCCGGCACCCGGGAAACCGATGTGCTGACCCTGGAGAACAGCGTTGAGGTAATCCATGCGCTGGTGTTCTCCGGCGGCTCTGCTTTTGGCCTTGAATCTGCCAGCGGTGTACAGCGATGGCTGTATGAGAACAACCGAGGTTATCGGGTTGGCGATACTTGCGTACCAATCGTACCGTGTGCCGTGGTATTTGATCTGTTCGTCAACGGGCAAGACAGCCAACACCCAAACTGTGATTATCGGGCACTGGGCAGGCAGGCTTGCGAAAACAGTGCAGAGCAGTTCGCACTGGGCAACGCAGGTGCAGGACTGGGTGCGATTGCCGGAGATTTTAAAGGCGGTACCGGCAGCGCTTCATTACTTGATCCTCAAACCGGGTATACGGTCGGCGCACTGGCAACAGTCAATTCGGCAGGCTCGGCCGTCATCCCGGGTACCCCGGTACTATGGGCGTGGCCATTTGAGCAAAATGGTGAACTTGGTCACCAGCCAGTGCCCACGCGCACCGTCAGTCTCGAGCCCCATTTTCCCCGTGACCTTGGCCCGACAGCCAATACCACGCTGGTTGCAGTTGCGACGGATGCGCCATTGACTCCTGCGCAAAGCAAACGGCTCGCGATCATGGCGCACGATGGCCTCGCCCGTGCGTTACGCCCGGTACATGCACCGCAGGACGGTGATACCGTTTTTGCGCTTTCCACCACCGGTGCTGTGAGCGACACTGTCACAGCGACCGATGTGCTCGCCCGCATCGGGGCGCTCGGCGCTGACTGCACGGCCCGGGCGATCGCCCGCGGTGTCTTTGAAGCTGACAGCGCCGGCGTTGCTGTATCTTACCGGGATCACTTTGACACCGGAGTCAAAGGTAATCAATAGCCGGTCCCGGACTCAAGTATCAGCCTTAGCGATTGGTCGTGCCCCACTGATGCTAGCTGCTGGGTACGTTATTTGAAGCGCTCGGCCCGTATGCCGGCGGGCCATGCGTCAAAACCCAACAATCCAGTTACTTAAGCTGGGGCCGGAAACTACCAGTGAGTCGACCGCTCGGTATTCATGGAGCACTTTTTTGTGCCCGCGTCACCGGATGTTCCAGTGACAGGCTGACCTCGCCTGCGATTAAGGTTGCAATTGATCCGACAATTACCCAGATCTGCCAGAAGATCGATTGCTTGAACCTGCCTGGATTAGGTTAACTCTCCAGCGTGTCGCCGCAAGTCAGCGACAGACTGATGTCGCCAGCAATTATGGTAGCTACCGCACCATCATCACAGCGCAACTGGTAGCGCCCACTCGGGTCTACGCCCTCGCCTATCCCGACGAGCTTCTGCTGCGCTGAAAAGGCGCTTACTTTCTGGCCAGAAAAAACATCCAGCGCGTTCCATCGGTCCCGTTGGGCTATAAAACCCACGCTTTCAAATTGTTTGACCGCCTGGGCCAGGTCCGCCAGGATCGAGGCGATCAAATCGGTACGCTGGGGCACAATGCCCCCCAACTGAGTGGCAAGATCAGTTATCGGCTGACCCGCATTCAGATCAGCCAGACTCGGGTCATAAAGATTGATTCCCACCCCAATCACCACACCGGCATCTTCGCCGGTTCGCGAGTTGACCTCTACCAGTACTCCTCCGAGCTTACCGGCAGGGCACAACAGATCGTTTGGCCATTTAAGACCGATGTCGACAGCCCCCAAGGAGTGCAGTCGATCCGCAATGGCCACGCCAACACAAAGGCTGAGCCCGCTCAACTCGACGGCGGCTTTTTTAAAGCGCCACCCCAGCGAGAGCATAAGATGACAATAGGGAGCACCCTGCCAGGCACGCCCACGGCGACCCCGCCCAGCACTTTGGTACTCCGTCACACAGGCCCGGCCATGGATATCATGGCCTGCCCCTTGCGCACGAGTTAACCAATCACTGGTTGAATCCACCGCATCCAGCAGCACCACCTCCTCCACAAAAGGAAAACCGCTGAGCGCCAATGCCCGCTTGAGATGAGACAGATCGATTGGCGCTAAGGCAAAAGCTAACTGGTAACCTCGTTCGGGTTTTCCACACAACGGAAGGCCGTCCTGCTCCAGCTCAGACAAAAGCGCGCTGACTCTGGCCTCACTCAAGCCGGTCAGTTGCCCCAGTTCAACCTTACTGGCTGGCTTGGTCGTGCTGAGCGCCCGCACGAGCCGGGCGCGTTCAGCCATCATTTCGGTTTTTGCTCAGCTGGTTTCTCAAGCGCTCGAGCTTTTCACCGATCTTGATCTCAAGGCCTCGATCGGCTGGATGGTAAAAACGCTGCCCGGCAAGCCCCTCAGGCAGATAAGTCTCGCCCGTTGCATATGCTTCGGGCTCATCGTGCGCGTAGCGGTAACCCTCACCGTGCCCTAGTTCCCGGGCAAGTCGGGTCGGGGCATTGCGAAGATGCATTGGCACCTCCTGCGTGCCGGTGTCCTGTGCTGCCTTGGTTGCGGCATTCAAGCCCTTGTAAACCGCATTGCTCTTGGGCGCGCAGGCGAGGTACACCAGAGCCTGGGCAATGGCCAGTTCACCCTCGGGCGAGCCCAGACGTTCATAGGTCTGGGCTGCATCCAGGGTCAGGCTGAGCGCCCGCGGATCGGCATTACCCACATCCTCGCTGGCCATTCTAATAGCGCGCCGGGCGATATAGCGCGGGTCACAGCCACCATCAATCATCCGGGCAAACCAGTACAGTACTGCATCCGGGTCTGTGCCCCGCATCGATTTATGCAGGGCCGAGATCTGGTCGTAGAAAAGGTCGCCACCCTTATCAAAACGGCGCAAAGGTGTACCGATGACCTCGGGCAGTACCTCGTCGGAAAGCTCATGCCCATCGCTGGTGATCGTTGCAAACTGCGATCCGATCTCAAGAAAATTCAACAGACGGCGTGCATCACCATCGGCGGCGGCCAGCAGGCAATCGCGACCATAATCTGACATGGTCAGGTTCAGCCGCCCCAGGCCTCGATCGCAATCCGACAACACACGCTCCAGAAGAGATTGCAGATCCTCCCGGCTCAAGGCTCTAAGCACATAGACCCGAAGCCGTGAAAGCAAAGCGTTGTTAAGCTCAAATGCGGGGTTCTCAGTTGTGGCGCCAATAAGCACCAGAGTGCCATCTTCCACGTGCGGCAAAAATCCATCCTGTTGGGCTTTGTTAAAGCGATGGACTTCATCAACAAAAAGGACAAGTTTGCCCGGCAGCGCTTTCGCCTCGGCCACGACCTCGCGCACATCCTTTATTCCCGCCGTAACAGCTGAGAGCACCTGAAACCGGGCATCGCAATAGTGCGCCACCATCCGGGCCAGAGTAGTCTTTCCTGTCCCGGGTGGCCCCCAAAGCACCATTGAATGCACATGTCCTTGGGTAAGCGCCTCGCGCAGGGCGGATCCTGGCCGGATCAGGTGAGATTGACCGACAAACTCCTCAAGGCTTTTTGGCCGCATCGCCTCTGCCAAGGGCTGATAATCCGATGCAGCAGGAGATACATTCACAAAAACCTTTCCCCCGTTTCGCTCTCCTGGGCACACCCATACCTCAAAATCATGGGCTTCACCCTGGGATTCTCTTTATGCCGCGTCATGGTTATATATTGATATCGCATCCCTTCCCGGACAAACCGGGCTTCCTTTGTCATAACGTCCCTCTTTTTGGGGAGGAGGTGTTCGGTGGTATTCAAAGGCCCGGTGGCGTATTAACAAGACAGGGTGATCGATAAGGCACCCAGTCTACCGATTTCATCACAATAGCTCACGATATCCTCAGAGGTAACGAGTGGCGTGTCATCAAAAGCGATCACTCAGCGCCACACCGCTTGGCCCAACCGACCCGGCACCCGTGCTGCAGTTGCATCCTTGCTCAGCATTTCTGGATGGCCCGAAACGTCAGATTGAGCCGGGGTGCAACGTGGCGAGCCGTTTTGGGCACACTGTGACGCCATGCACGCTGGGTCCCCGCGCCCATAATCAGCAAAGAACCATGCTCAAGCACGATCTCCTGTACGGGCAGATCCTTGCGCCGGCGGTGGCGTAACAAGAAACGCCGCTCACCACCCAGGCTGACAGAGGCAATGATGGGATCAGAGCCCAATTCTGCCTCGTCGTCGCTATGCCAACCCATGCTATCGGCCCCGGACCGGTAATGATTCAGCAACGCGCCATTGAAACGGTGTGGGCAGAACGTCATCAGTCGTGAGCGCAACTGATCCAATTCATCCAGCCAGGGTAAAGGCAGATTTTCAGTACCGGAATAGTGATACACCACCCCATGATCACCGTACCAGGCAGCCTGGCGCGGCGAATCGAGCCAACGGCCGTAGACAAATACCCGCGGCACATGCCACGTCACTTTTTCTATGAGTGTTCGGCATAAACGAGATGCATCGGCAGGCTGCAAGAATGAAGGCCAGTATTCGAACTCACCATCCTCGATGGGCAACCGTCCTGTCGCTCTGATGCGACAGGGTTGACGCCGACTAGATGGTGATCGAGACAATACAACTCCCCGGGCAACTACCTTCGATAAGCCGGGCTAGTCATTGGCCGGCTCAGCAACAGCCGCCGCTAACGGCGACATCACAAAAGCGGCCCCCGTTGAAAAACCAGTGACCGGATCAAAACTGGCTACCGAGGGGCAACCAAACAGACTGGGGTAAACGCCATGCTCGGCCGTCGTCAGTTTATCTACGCGGGCGGCCATGTTTTCAAGCAACAGCGGATCAAAGGCGGCATCCGCCACAACCTGCCCTGTCCCACTGACATCAATACGTGGCTGGTGCATAGCCTGTTCAGGATCCAGGGAAAAATCTGTGATGAAAGAAATCAGCTGCATGACAGAGGGCACGATCCGACGCCCGCCCGAAGCCCCCACCGCCATAACGGATCCCGATGGTTGCCTCACAATCGCCGGGCACATATTACACAAGGGCTGCTTGCCTGGTGCCATTGAGTTGGGTCTGCCTGGCTCGGGATCGAACCACATGATCCCGTTGTTCATCAGGATTCCGGTATCGGGTAGCAGCAGCCTTGATCCAAATACGGATAGCAGCGTCTGGGTCAATGCAACGACATTGCCTTCGCGGTCAGTCACATTAATGTGGGTAGTACAAGCCGGTGCCCGGCCATCGGGGCTGTCCCCCATCTGAGAAAGTCGGTGTGCATAGGCCGTTCGCAGGCTGGCAGCCGTGGCGGCGTAGAACTCGGCATCAGGCTGTGCAGGCGGGCTGAGTAAACGCTGTTCGAGTTCGGCCAGCGCCTGGCACAGGCTGGGGCCGCCACAAAGCCCGGCTGGGGTATAGACGATCGCATCACGGTAGTTGGCCCCGGGTAATTCCTCGCAATACACCTGGTAGGAGGCAAGATCCTCGGCCGACATCCTGATGCCCACCGCTGCGGTATCGGCCAACAATCGCGTTGCCAGTTCGCCTTTATAAAAAGCGGCCGGGCCCTGATCCGCAAGGTCCCGCAGGGTTTGGGCAAGACCGGTGAGTTCGATAACCGGGGGAAGACCTGCCCAGTGCCCCATCGGTACCTGACCATCTGGAAGGTATACCGAACGCGTTGAGTCGAACCGGGAAAGATCTGCAGCGCTGGAGGCAATCTTGAGACTTGAGTACCAATCGACCGTCAGGCCCTGGTCGGCCAAGGCAATGGCTGGCGCGAGAAGTTGTGGCCACGATAACGTACCAAAACGCTGAACTGCCTCGGCCATGCCTGCCACGAAACCCGGTACCGCGACTGAGTAGGGCCCCAGCACATTGCGGTTATCGCGCACCCCGGGCCAGGCAAAAAGATCCGAATCAAAGCCGACACTAAGCGGGTAATCTGCCGGATCAAGCTCACCGGGAGCACGCACCCCAAACTCCAGGGCATAACTGCGTTTCTCGCGGGCCAGATAAACCGTCATGAAGCCACAACCACCCAGCCCACTCATCCAGGGTTCAACTGCCCCCAGGGCAAAGCCGGTGGCAATCGCGGCATCCACGGCATTGCCACCCTGCGCCAGCACCCGGGCCCCGGCCTGGGCAGCCTGCGCGTGCTGGGCTACCACGATTCCTCCCTGAGCGTGAAGCGCAGGCTTGCGAACGGACCAGTGCTCCATGAATTACCTAGGGGTGAGGGCGGCGCTTACGAGTGACCGGCCGAATCGAACACGAGTTAACACCGCGGTATATGCCCACATCATATGCGGAGTATCTTCCCCGGGTTCATGATGTTATCCGGGTCCAGGGCCTGCTTGATCGTGCGCATGACACTGACGGCTTCACCATGTTCGGCCACCAGAAAATCCAATTTGCCATAGCCTATCCCATGCTCACCGGTACATGTGCCCCCCATTGCCAGGGCACGCATGACCATGCGCTCATGCAGATCCTGGGCTCTTTGGCTCTCCTCAGGATCGCCTTTATCCACCAGCAGGCAAAGATGAAAGTTGCCATCTCCCACATGGCCGACAATAGGTGCCATTAGTTTGGATTCGCGTATATCCTGTTGTGTTTCACGAATACATTGGGCTAAGTGTGAAATGGGCACGCAGACATCGGTGGCCCAGATCTCTCCGTCCGGGCGCAACGCCTTGCTGGCGTACGCCGCATCGTGACGCGCCTGCCACAGTCGGCTGCGCTCCTCGGTATTGGTGGTCCACTCAAAATTGTCCCCACCAGACTCCGACGCGATCTCCTGAACCATCTGCGACTGCTCTTCTACTCCCCGGCTGGTGCCATGAAACTCCAGAAACAGGGTCGGGGCAACCGTAAGATCGGTTTTTGAGTAACGGTTAATTGCGTCAATCTGCGGTTCATCCAGCAGTTCCATGCGGGCAATAGGAATGCCGTACTGAATCGTGGCTATAGCCGTGTTAACCGCGCTATCCACGTCTGGAAAAGTGCATACCGCAGAGGAAATTGCCTCTGGAATCCCATAGAGCCTTAGCGTAATTTCGGTAATCACCCCGAGTGTTCCCTCGGAGCCGACAAACAGCCGGGTGAGATCATAGCCGGCAGCCGATTTACGCGAGCGCCTTGAGGTCTGAATGACTCGGCCATCGGCCAACACCACCGTCAGTGCCAACACGTTCTCACGCATGGTGCCGTAACGCACCGCATTCGTACCGGAGGCCCGGCACGCCGTCATGCCCCCGATCGAAGCATCGGCACCAGGATCAATGGGGAAAAACAGGCCACTGTCACGCAAGTGTCGATTTAACTGTTTTCGGGTAACGCCAGGTTGGACCACCACGTCCAGATCATCCGCGTGCAGCTCGATCACCTGATTCATCTCCTGCAGGTTAATCGAGATCCCTCCCTGCAGTGCCGCTACATGACCCTCCAGTGCCGTGCCCGTGCCGTAGGGGATCACCGGAACCTGGTGTTCAGCACACAAGACAACAATCTGGCTGACCTCCTCAGTGGTATGAGGGGTCACAACGGCATCCGGCGGTATACTGGCGTGGAAAGATTCATCCTTACCAAAACGCTCACGCACCGCGGGTGCTTCGGATAATCTCTCCCCGAACTGAGCGTGCAACTTCGAAATCACGTGTGTGACGGATGCTGCCTGGTTGGCTTTTTTGGCTTGACTCCCCATGAAAAATCCTCAACCTACCCTTGTCGTTTAAGTATATCTCCGGTCATTCGTGAATACCTAGCCTCACTCACCACAGCCGGCTTTGATAAAATTGCCCATTCAATAACTTTGATCTGGCATCACTGCAAAACTCTTGTCCAAACTTAACGTCATAAACAGAAACGGCGATTCCGCTCCCTTTTTGCGCGGCATCCTGACACGTTCTTTACAGAAGGTCGGATTGACGTTCTCGGAGGCTTACGGCGCAGCATCGATAGTACGAAATCAGCTGGCATCCAAAGAAACCATTATCACGGCGCAGATCAGAGAAGAGGTTTCCCAGGTGCTTGCCGCGCAATTTGGTCCGGCAACCGAAGAGCAATACCGGCTTTCGCGCGGGCAACCGATCTGGATACGGGTTTACCGCAAGGATGGTGACGATGTCTGGTTTTCACGCACCATCTTCCGTTATCGCCTTGAAATCTGCGGGATCAGTCACTCCACAGCCGAGGAACTGGCCCATAGTGTCCATGAACGCCTGGTCAGTGAATATCCCGGTGGCATTGACCGTGAGGATTTGCATCGGCTGGCCTGCCAGATGGTACTGGCCCAGACTGGCGATTATTTCGCGAGAAACCTTGAGGCCTGGCACAAACTGGCGCAAAGTGACAGAACGCTCGTCATTCTGATCGGTGGAGCGCCCGGCGTTGGCAAAAGTGCCATGGCGGCCCACATCGCGACCCGCCTGAACATCACACGGACTCAGTCAACAGATATGCTGCGCGAGGTGCTGCGCACACTCCGCCCACCAGAACTAGTACCGGAGTTGCACTTTTCGAGTTTTGAAGCATGGCGGGCACTGGACCCGGACGCCGGTAAGGATACGACAGCGGCACGGGTTGAAGAAGGCTATAACCGTCAGGCGAATGAAGTCGAGTTGGCAGTCCGGGCCCTGCTCGAACGATCCCAACAAGAGCAACTCTCCATCATTATCGAGGGTGTCCATATCCGGCCCTCGATCGTAGAGCGGTTATCACTGGATTCCGATGTCATCGTCGTTCCTCTGCTACTCGCGGTAAATCGCAAAAAGACATTGAAAAGTTTCTTTAAAGGGAGATCGCTAACCGCACGGCGACGTGGTCGCAAGCATTACCTGGATAACTTCGATGCTATCTGGCAATTGCAGGAGACTCTGACCCACCAGGCAGAACATTCCGGGATACCCATCGTAATCAATGACGAGGAGGAAACAAGTACCTCGGTTCGGGTATTCTCCCTTATCGCCTCGGCCGTAGCTGATTGCGTGTTAACAGACCAGGACTAACCCCCCTTCTTTGTCTTTCAGTTAACCCGCCTTTTGCGCTACCATACCGCCTGCTGTATTCCCTATACCATCCCTGAATCTGTGTAACACGACCGACCGAACCCCATCTTGGGTCGGATTGCAACGGGTACTGACGCGAGCAAAGTCTTATTAATGAGTAGAAAGAACCGCCAAAACAAAAACGCAAAACGTAAACCTGCACTCGTCCCAGGCGAAACCCAGGCTGACAAAGCGGATCGGCATATCCTCTATGAGCGTGCGGTCCAGTGTGTTGAATCTGAAATCGACATGGTCGATCAGACATTCGAAACCCTGAGAGGCCGCAAAGCCGTCACGCTGCGGGAGGATTTCTGCGGTACCGCCAACACCAGTTGTGAATGGGTGCGGCGGCGGCAAGGTAACCAGGCCTGGGGCATAGATCTCGATACCGAGGTACTCGGGTGGGGCAAAACGAACAAGGTAGGCGCCCTGAACAGCACCGATGCGGGCCATATCACGCTTTTAAACGAAAATGTCCTAACAGCTCAGACGCCTTCCGTCGATATGATCCTGGCTATGAACTTCAGTTACTGGATCTTCCAGACACGAGCAGGACTCAAGGAATATTTTGCCCGGGTACACGAGTGTCTCGTGGATGACGGTGTTCTGTTTCTGGATTCTTACGGTGGCTATGAGTCATGTCGTGAAATGGAGGAAGAAACTGACCACGACGATTTTGTCTATGTCTGGGATCAGGATCGATACAATCCGATTACCGGAGAAATGCAATGCTATATCCATTTCAAGTTCCCGGATGGGTCCAAGCTGAAACGCGCCTTTAGTTACAACTGGCGCCTGTGGACTCTGCCAGAACTTCGCGAAGTGCTCACCGAAGCGGGATTCAAACGCGTATTGATCCACTGGGAGGGCACTGACCCCAAAACCGATGAAGGTGACGGTGTCTTCACACCTACAGAGGATGGCGAGGCCGATGCTGCATTTATCTGTTACATCTCGGCCGAAAAATAAAGCGCTACCAGACGGTTTTCATCGCACCTCCGTCGACCACCAGAGTTTCGCCATTAATGTATGCTGCTGCATCGGACAGCAGGAAAGCGCCAGCCTTGCCAAATTCGTCGGCCTCACCAAAACGGCCCAGAGGCACAGTGGCGGCCCGCTCAGCCCACAACTTATCAATAGGTTGACCGGTCTTCTCTGCCTGGGCCTCCATAAGCCCTTTGAGCCGATCGGTGTTCATGGCGCCGGGAACCAGGTTATTGACCCGAATACCCTTCACGGCCAGTTCACGCGAAAGACTCTTGGCCAGGCTCGTCACGCCTGAGCGCATCACATTAGAGAGCAGCAAGACATCTATCGGTTCTTTCACTGAAGATGAGGTAACGGTCACGATAGACCCGCCGCCTCGTGAACGCATCGAGGGCAACACCGCGCGAATCATTCGCACCGCACTCAGTAGAGTTAATTCGAACGCGCGCTGCCACTGGGCATCATCAAAATCATCAAAGCCCCCAGCGGGTGGACCGCCCGCATTGACCACCAGGCCGTCTATCCCGCCAAACTGCGAGATTGTGGTATCACGCCAATCCAGAATTGAGCCTGGATCCAAAGCATCAAACTGACATGAGATAACCTGCGCACCGGTCTCTTCACGCAGTTTTTGTGCGCTCTCATGCACGCGCGGTTCGGTCGGCGCTGCAATACAGACTCGGGCGCCGGCACGGGCGACCTCCCGGGCAATGCCGTATCCCAGTCCACGACTGGCAGCGGCCACCATAATACTTTTATCGCGCAATCCCAGATCCATAATCTTCTCCATAGTCAAATAATCGGTGCTGGCCGGTACGTACTTGCCAGGTCTGAACGCGCCTCTTATTATTACCGAATAAATGTATGGTTTTAGGAGGCGACACCGTGATCATCAACCATATCGGCGGAATACTGAAAAATCCAGCCGAGCACTGGGAGATCGTGAGTCAGGAAAACCGCTCGGTCAGCGACCTTTTTCTTGGCTACATTCTTATTCTTGGCGCAATACCCCCCATTGCAGGCCTGATCGGCACCACCCAGTTCGGCTGGTCTTTTGGGGCCGGTGCCACGGTCAAACTGACCTTCATCAGTGCACTAAAAATCAGCATCGCCTACTACCTGGCTATTCTCGTGGCAATCTATACCCTGGCAAAACTCATTCAGTGGATGTCGAGAACCTATGGCGGCGAGCAGTCGCTTGAGCGCTGCCTGGCGCTGACCGCTTATGCGGCGACCCCGATCTTTTTAGTGGGCATTCTGCAGGTTTACCCCGTAATGTGGGTGAACTACGTGCTCGGCCTGCCGGTACTGGCGTATACGATCTACCTGCTCTACACCGGAACCCCGATCATGATGCGCATTCCCCGTGAGCAGGGTTTTCTTTTCTCAAGTGCGATCCTGGCAGTTGGCCTCGTAGCGCTGGTCGGTCTGCTGGCGAGCACCGTCATGCTCTGGAGTGCGGGTATTCAGCCCGAATTTACTCATTAACACCCGGCCCCAGCGGCCGGTCACCCCGCGGTATTTGGCAGTCGAGACAATTAGCGATTGCACCGGATCAACGAAGGCACTAATGTTGCCTGCTCAATCTTTTTTGATTCAACGCATCTATGCCCCTTGCGCCCGACCCGACTCTCATACGTTTTGCCGAATCGCTCGCCGATCACGCCCGCCAGATCACTGAAAAATTTTTCCGCCAGGACCATGGGGTATCGGCCAAGTCTGATGGCACCCCCGTCACCGTCGCCGACCTTGAGATAGAGCAACACCTGCGAGCGACCATTGCCCAGCACTACCCGGAGCACGGGGTATACGGCGAGGAAGAAGGGCTAAGCGGGGCTGATACCCATTGGTTATGGGTCCTGGATCCGATCGATGGCACCAAGAGCTTTACGACCGGCAAGCCTACCTTCGGCTGCCTGATCGCCCTGCTTTACCAGCGCAAGCCGGTGCTGGGTGTTATCGATATGCCGGCCCTGAATGAACGCTGGATCGGTATTGCTGGGCACGCCACCCGGCACAATGGTCAGCCCTGCAACACCGCATCAACCGCCACCCTGGCACAGGCCACCCTGAATGCCACCACACCTGACATGTTCGACCCGCAGGAATGGCGCCAGTTTACGAAAATGAGCGAAGCGGTCCGTTTTCGCCAGTTTGGAACCGATTGCTACGCCTACGGCCTGCTCGCGCTGGGTTTTACTGATCTGGTGATGGAAGCAGGGCTGGGCTGTTTTGATTATCTGGCCCTGGTGCCGGTGGTAGAAGGCGCCGGTGGCTGTATCAGCGACTGGCATGGCCAGCCCCTGACTTTCGACTCCGCGGGGCAGGCTCTGGCCAGCGCCAACCCGACCATTCATGCCCAGGCGCTGCGCCTGATCGGCTTACAGTCATGAATGAACAACTCAGAACGGGCTGTGCTACCTTTATTGGGGCTTTTCTCCTGTGTGTATTGCTTGCACCCACTGGGGGCTTGGCAGATCAGAACCACCCCGGCCTTGACCCGCTGTTTACCCAACTGAAAACAGTCTCTGACCAGGTCAGTGCGGACCGAATTACCGGCGAGATCTGGGGCCTTTGGCGGCAGGTTGACGACAATGGCGCAGCAACCGCCCTGGCCCAGGGCACCCGCGCCATGTCATCCCAGCGCTATCGGGAGGCCTATCATTACTTCAGCGAAGTGATTGAGCGGGCACCGGATTTTGCCGAAGGCTGGAACAAGCGCGCCACGGTCCTCTACCTGGCCGAGGCCTACGACCGGTCAATTCAGGATATCAAGGAAACCTTGCGTCGTGAGCCCCGCCATTTTGGCGCTCTCTCCGGGCTGGGTCTGATCTTCCTGCACCAACGTCAGTACGCCCCGGCGGCAAACGCCTTTCGCAACGCCCTGGCGATTAACCCGCATCTCCCCCGCATTCGCAGGGCACTCGACCAGCTCGAACAACGCCAACGCGCAGTGGACGAAGAGAACACGATCTAGGCAGTTTCAGGCCCAGGCCAGACGCGGGCCGACAGCCAGGCAGACAAATCGGCCAGCTCCTCAGGCGACACACTATGCGGTATAGGATAGGTCTGCCAGCTGACATCACAGCCGTTATCCTCCAGAACCTGGCGGCTGGCCTCTCCCAGCGGTAGCGCCAGCACCGGGTCAAACAGGCCATGGGCGAGGAAGATCGGTGTTCTTAATCCCTCCGGCTGGGCATGTTGGGCAAATTGTTGTGACAGCGGCAGGTAGGTCGACAAGCCCACAACTCCGCCCAGCGGCTCAGTGCCGTGCAGACCATAATGCAACGCGACCGCCCCACCCTGAGAGAAACCGCCGACCACGATACGCGATCGGGGCACACCCCGGGCGATCTCCCGATCAACCAGTGCATCGACTATCCCGGCACTTTCTTCCAGGCCAACGGCATCCTCCTGTTTGACGATTTCCATACCGGTAAGGTCATACCAGCCGCGCATAACCATGCCGCCGTTTAGCGTAATCGGCCGGCGCGGGGCATCGGGCAGGATAAAACGGATGGGTAGGTCTGGAGGCAAGCTGAGCATCTGCGGCAGTTGCTCAAAATCCCGGCAATCGGCGCCAAGGCCATGCAGCCAGATAATAGAAAAAGCCGGCGCGGCGCCGGTCTCAATCTCAAGGGGTGTAGTCTCAGGTTCGTTCATATTGACAGCACGTTACTTTTCTTAGATTGTAACGGCAACTATCCCCTTAGAAACAAATTAAAGTGACAACGATATCTCCTTATAGATGACGGATTCGAGGACCCTTGGCCTGAACAACAAACTACTACCGACGTATACCGACGTGGTCTCGGCAGCCGGGCGCCTTGGCGGCACTGCCCGCAAGACTCCGACACTGGCCCAGACCCCACTTGATGAGCAACTGGGCGCACGGCTTTTTTTAAAATGCGAAAACCTGCAGCGGATCGGCGCGTTTAAGTTTCGCGGTGCCTGGAACGCCATGAGCCAACTCAACGCTGTTGAACGGGCGCGCGGTGTCATTACGCAATCTTCAGGTAATCATGCCCAGGCGATCGCACTGGCCGGGAGTCTTCTGGGTATCGACACCACCGTGGTCATGCCGGACAACGCACCGCAGATCAAGCGCGCCGGCACCGAGCGTTATGCCTCTTCGGTGGTGACCTACGACCCAACGACAACCAAGCGTGAGGATCTCACCCGCGACATGATCGAAGAGACCGGGTGCACCTTTATTCCCCCCTTTGACCATCCGCACATCATTGCCGGCCAGGGAACCGCAGCAATGGAGCTGATCAACAACTGTGGCCCATTAGACGCACTGCTGGTGCCCTGTGGCGGAGGCGGCCTTCTCAGTGGCTGCGCGTTGAGTGCTCGCGCCCTCTCGCCGGGCTGTCGGATCATTGGTGTGGAGCCCGAGAACGCAGATGATGGGTTCCGTTCTTTTCGCAGTGGTCGCATCGAGCGAATCGAAAACCCCCAGACCATCGCGGATGGCACCCGCACCGAATCACTGGGTGAGATTACCTTTGCCCTGATACAACAGGCCGTCGACGACATGGTCTGCGTTTCTGAACAAGCAATCATTGAGGCCACAAGGCTGCTGTTCGAGAAGACTCACCTGGTCGTGGAACCCTCCGGTGCGCTGGGCCTGGCCGCATTGATAAGCGGCGTGGCCAGGGTCAACGGCCGGGTTGGTGTCATCCTGAGCGGCGGTAATATCGATGCACCGCTGATGGCTCAGATTCTCAACGGTGAGATATAAGGCAACCCCACAATTCTATGAGCCAGGGCTGCCCGCCCCAGGCCGAATCAGTCGCCGGTATTGAGCGGAATCGTAATGACCCCCGAGGTTTGACCTCCTTCGCCCGAGGAGTTGATTAACTGCTCTACGGGCGGGCGCAGACCGCTGAACCACCATGCGGCGAAAATCACGATCAGGACCAGTAAGGTCCCAATGACTGTTTTGCGCCAGGGCATTGTGCGCGGTGTCGAGAACTGCAGCCACCGCCGGCCTTTTTTCTCCCTGAAAGCCTCTTTGCCGATCACCGGCACCACCGATCCGATGCTGCCCGCTACTCCACCATCAGCACTACCCAATACCTCAGTTTCATCGATTTCCATTAACCGTGCGTAAGCGCGCAGATATCCCCGGACAAAAATGGCCTCAGGCAAAGCTGCGTGATCGCCCGCTTCGAGTGCACGGACGACATCGACCGTCAGATTGAGGTTTGCGGCCACATCCTCGAGCGTCCAATGATGGCCCTGGCGGGCCTTACGCAGCCGCTCTCCGGGTGCCAGAGAGGAATCTGAAGTTGGAGGAGTGTTCGCCATAGCAGGTACGGTTCTATCAACCAGAAGCATCAGTACTATAGCACTCGATCAATACAAAACCGTGGCCCAGGATCAGGAGATGCTGTACGCCCCGGTCCCCACGGCAATCAGCGAATCAGCATCGTTGTGCAACTCCATTCGGGTGACGGCTACTTTGCGACCCGTGCGCAGGACAAAGCCTTTGGCTGAAAACGCCTTGCCCAAACCAGGGCGCAGGTAATCCACCCGCAGGTCTATAGTGCCAAGCTGAGAGAACTTATCCGCCTCATCCTCAAGCGACTGCACCCCTTCGCGTTTGAGCAGTGAAATAAATGCAACCAGACCCCCCACCACATCCAGGACGCTGGAGATCACTCCTCCGTGCAGGCTGCCCCGAGTGAAATTACCCACCAGTTCGTCACGCATCTCAAAGCGTACGATCACATCAGGCTCACCCAGGCTCTCAATCCGCAGGCCCAGCACCCGGTTAAACGGTATGCGCTCTTCAAAAACCCGGGCCGCATCCAACAATGTCTGCGGGGAGATTTCACCTGGCGGTAACTGGGGCACCATCTGTTCGATCCTTTGCTTTAATTAATTAGCCCGCACCTTATCACGACAGGAGGCGTTTTTATCCGATACAACAAGCTGGGGCTGGTGGTCAAGAACTGGAACGTGGGATAAAATTGGCCCGCAACATTATCGGTTGCTGTGGGGCCGTAGCTCAGCTGGGAGAGCGTCGCGTTCGCAATGCGAAGGTCGGGAGTTCGATCCTCCTCGGCTCCACCATTTTCCCGCAAAGAATTCAAAGGTCTAGCGTGGGTAAATACTCCCACACTTCGTAGTTAATCCTCACTTGGCGCACCCCTGGCACAGTGAGGCATAAAAAATGACTACGATCAGAAGCCGGGACAAAAAATATCATGTCCAAATCCGAAAAATAGAATATCCCGCAGTCAACAAAAATTTTAGCAGCGTATTTGTCGCAAAAAGTGGATAAAAGCTACTGAAGCCGACAAGAAAAGAAGGACCCCAATAGTCATTCCTGGCTCTCTCACCGTTGGTGAACTTCTGGAGTGACCTGGTCAAGTTTGATCTTGTTTGAGGACGCCTCTTTGCTCGGTTTTTCCAACTCGGTGTCGGCTGACACTCACCGCTGCGGTCATTTGCGTTTTGTCCATTCGGACAAGGCCAAGCAATCAGGGGAAGAGAAAATATGATGTTAGTAGTGACGATAGGAGATTTGCACTGATACTAGAGAGACTGCATATATAGTATGTAAAGGAAGTATGACCAGATCGAAGAAGTTTATGGTGTTTGTGTGTGATAGAAACATGATCGAACCAGTTAAGAGATTTTGGAATTCAAGATGAATGAAGTAACAAATGCGCTTGCTCGCAGGCGTCGCGTTTTTGCCAATAACGCTCTTCTTTTCTATGACGAGCCGGTGCACTTTACCCGAGCTAACGGCATATGGATGTACGACAGAAACGGCACGCCTTACTTAGATGCATACAACAATACAGCATCGGTTGGGCATTGCAATCTTGAAGTTGTTAAAGCAATTACGCACCAAGCATCAATACTAAATTCGCACACGCGCTATCTTTACGACGTAATCTTCGACTACGCAGAAGAGTTGTTGAAGGAGTTTTCTGATGAACTTTCGAAGGTCACTTTCACCTGTACGGGTACAGAGGCGAATGAATTGGCGATGCGCATTGCAAAAGAGTCTACAGGCGGGGATGGTTTTATTGTGGTCGGAAATGCATATCATGGCTGTTCGAATGCAACCACGGATATCTCACCTTATAGCAGTGGAGGCATAGTCACCGCCCCTAATGTCCGTGCACTCGAGCCACCTAATTCTTATCGGCTTTCCGACAAGCAGATTGAAGAAAATTTTACGGGAGGCCTTCGGCAATGCATCGAAGATTTAGAGCACCACGGTCATAATTTTGCGGCCTTCATTATCGATACCACCTTAGAGGGTAATGGCATCTTTGCTAAGCCGACGAGTTATCTGCCCAAATCCGAGCAAATTATCCGAGAGGCCGGCGGACTATTCATTGCCGACGAAGTGCAAGGGGGTTTTGCAAGGATGGGGGATGCAATGTGGAGTTTTGAACGGCATGGTGTGGCCCCGGATTTAGTAACCATCGGCAAACCAATGGCAAACGGATTGCCGATGGGAGGAGTCGTGGGTAAAGCGGATCTGATGGACGAATTCTATCGCCAGCATCACTATTTCAATACTTTCGGCGGAAATGCAGTTTGCGCCGCTGCTGGACAGGCCACTCTACACTTTATAAAAAAGAAAGGGCTTCTCGATAACAGTCGATCAGTAGGAAGATACCTTCTGAACAAATGCATCAAACTAATGGAGAAGCACGAAACCATCGGCGACGTGCGGGGTGCTGGGTTGTTTATTGGGATCGAGTTCGTCCAAGACAGGAACGAAAAGAAGCCGGCGTCGAACGTAGCAAAGGCTGTTATGAACGACCTCAGGCAGCAAAATATTCTCACAGGGTTGGCCGGCCAATTTGACAATGTACTGAAGATTCGGCCGCCCCTTATTTTTGAAAAAGCCAATGCGGACCAGCTTTCGGATACTCTTGATCAAGTTTTGAGTCGGGATCCCAGGCCTGTAACGCCGAGACCTTGACGTATCGTTGCTGTCACCAACAATTTGGCGGTAACAACCAGAGGTTCCTCGTCTGTAGCGACTTTGAAGGTTAAGTAATATGTCTTCAACAAAGAGCGTGAGGCGGCACACTGTAGATGAACTTAGAAGCATATTGCCTGTGTGGACTGCGTTTAGTGATTCTCATGTCAAACTTCTGAGTCTTTCGGAGAATGCTGTCTATCTTGTCGAGAATGCTGCTGTTAACCAGCGATTTATCGTTCGGGTTCACAGAAGCGGCTATAACACGAAAGCCGAGATCGAATCGGAGTTGGTTTGGTTGAAGGCTCTAAGCGAAGAAACCGAGATCAAACTCGCAGCACCAATTCTCGGACTTGATGGTACGCTTCTCCAAAACCTGCCAGACGGCAATTCTGCGGTCGCATTCGAATTTATTAGGGGACGACATCCGGCATCGGAGGATGACACCCTCGGCGCTCTTGAAAAACTTGGTGTCATCGCTGCTACATTTCATCGATATTCGCGGGTCTGGCGAGCCCCGACTACCTTCACTCGGAAAATTTGGGATTTTCCACACTGTCTTGGGAGCCAGGGATTTTGGGGCGATTGGCGGGGCGCCCCCGGACTTTCCGATAGGGATATCGTGTTTCTGGAGCCTATTGTGAATGCCCTTAAGGTGCGTTTGGAGTCGTTTGGTTATGGTCCCAGCCGCTTTGGTCTAGTTCATGGTGACATGAAGATAGCAAACGTGTTGATCTCTGACGATGATTTGTATGTACTCGACTTTGACGATTGTGGTTATTGTTGGTTTCTTTACGACTACGGCTGCGCGATGACAGGACTGGATGCGGGTTCCGCGGCCGATGCTTACACGCAAGCGTGGGTATCTGGATATCGTCAAGTGGCTAATTTGTCTTGGGAAGATGAGGATATGTTACCGACGTTCTCGCTCCTACGCCGTTTAATGACGATGGCATGGGGGGGCTCGCACACTGACTCTCCTGTTGCTTTAGGTGAGTACGGAATGCACTATTCGATGGAAACCTTGGCAATCGCAGAGGGATATATGAAGGGGCATAATTGATACGGGCCAGCGTGCTCTTCTAGCTGATCCTGGCCACATCCTGGAGCCAAATCCCCAGCCGCTTGTCGCGAACCGTACAAAGCGCCGCCTATTACCCCCTTCCCCTTCCACGGAAAATAATAGACAATATCGACTCATTCAAATGACAACGAACGATCTACCGAGCCAACATTGCGAGGTGGACTATTCTTGAATTTCTCGAATTAGGGAGGACGGTAACATGGACGCATTGAAAAGACATCAATTTACGCGCCGCAATTTCCTCAAAGGAACCAGTGCCGCGGCGGTGGCCGTCAGCTTTGGCGGCACCAAAGCCTGGGGAGCCAGCGATCAGATCAATGTCTACAACTGGGACACCTACATCGGTGAAACCACACTGGAAACCTTTACCCAGAAAACCGGTGTCAAGGTGCAGTATGACCTCTACGCCAACCTGGAGGAGATGTTCGCCAAGTTCCAGACTGGTAACCCCGGCTATGACGTCATTTTCCCCAGCGACTACATGGTGGAAACCATGATCGCGGCCGATATGCTGGAGGTCCTCGATCGCAGTCGCATCCCGAACTTCAAACACATCGATGAGGCCTTCCTCGATCCGGATTTCGATCCTGGCTGCAAGCACAACATACCCTACTTTTGGGGCTCGGTCGGCATCGGCTACCGTAAGTCCAAGGTAGGCACGATCGACAGCTGGAAAGTACTACTTGACAGCGACGCCTATTCGGGGCGCATGACGCTTATGGCCGACACGCGCTTCGTCATAGGTGCGGCGCTGCTCTATCTTGGCTATTCGGCGAACACTACGAATCCCGATGAGATTAACGCAGCTCGCGACCTGTTGATCAAAGCAAAGAAACACCTGAAGGGCTTCGTGCCTGACAACGGTCAAGACATGCTTATTGCCGGTGACGCAGACGTGGTGATGGAATGGAATGGGGATGTCCTGAAGGTAATGGAGGAGGACGACGATCTCACCTACGTCATACCGAAGGAAGGTACGGTTATCTGGGTCGACGGCGTGTGCATCCCCAAAGGCGCACCCAACATCGACAACGCGTATTTGTTCCTCAACCACGTACATGAGCCGGAAGTCAATGCCGAGACTGCTAATACGATCCACTACGCAACCTCCAACAAGGCCGCCAGGGCTTTGATTAACAAGGACGACCTCAATAACCCTGCGATCTATGCCCCGGACGAGGTGGTCAGGAAGAGCCAGGCCCTGAGCGACGTGGGCGATGCGCTAAAGCTATATGACGCGGCATGGACAGCGATCTTGGCATCCTAGACGTGTGAGGACGGCGGAACAGCGGGCGATTCCTCCGGACGGTTGCCCGCCTCCGCCCCCTTCGCCTTTCAATCAGCGCTGCCCACAGGGCGCGGCGAGCGAGACAAAACCCGGGCAAACCTTTGCCTGGGAAAAGCCGCTTGAGTTATTGACCGCGGTCGGTCCGGTTAATGCCGACCCCCCTTATCCCTTATAGGACCAAAGGTTCGGCATGGAATCTTGGAGGCGCAACAAGCTCGCATTTTCCGTGCTCGCCATGCCACCGACGGCTTGGCTGGTGATCTTCTTCACCGTGCCGCTCGTCATTATGTGGATCTACAGTTTCGCCGATCGGGGCCCACAGGGTCAGATCTACCTGGCAGTCAACTTCGCCAACTATGCCCGCGCCGTCGAGTGGATTCATCTGGGCATCATTTGGAAATCAGTCTGGACCGCGGCAATCACGACGGTCATAACATTCTCTGTCGGTTTTCCTCTGGCCATGGGCATCGCCTTCGCCCCACAGCAGTGGAAAAATCCCCTGCTGCTGCTGGTCATCCTGCCGTTCTGGACAAATTTGTTGATCCGTACCTATGCCTGGATTGCGGTTTTGCGAACCCGGGGGTTCCTCAACTTCGGCCTCGAGTGGGTGCACGACCAGGCCTCCACGCTGTTCGCTGTTGTCGGGCTTCCCGGCCTTCTTGGCACTTTCGAGCCGCTGGAACTGCTCTATAACCAAAAGGCCGTCGTCATCGGGCTGGTCTACGTCTACCTGCCCTTCCTGGTGTTGCCGATCTACGCGACGCTGGAGAAGCTCGATAAGTCCTATCTCGAAGCCAGCCTCGATCTTGGAGCCGGACATTGGCGCACCCTACTTTCGATCACCATGCCGCTGGCCATGCAGGGGATTGTCTCGGGCTGCCTGCTGTCGTTCATACTCTCGATGGGGACCTTCCTCACACCTGATCTGCTGGGTGGAATCAACAGCGAGATGATTGGCAACCTGATCGCCCGGCAGTTCTCGTCATCGCGGGACTGGCCGTTCGGATCCGCCCTGTCGTTCCTGTTGCTCTATACGACCTTCATTATCCTCTGGGTGCGCGCGACCCTAGCGGGGCGTCGGGGAGGCCCGATCTAATGGTTCTGTTGGCAAAGAAGAACGATTCGATGCGGCGCCGGCTTCGAGCGCAGGCCAATCCGCTCGATTACAGTCGCAAGGCTTGGTTGCGCTTGGCCATGGGCGGGGCCTTTTTGTTCCTCTACTTTCCGATCATTTCCCTCATTGTGTTTAGCTTCAACAACAGCAAGCGCAACATCACCTGGCAGGGCTTCACACTGCACTACTACGATAAGGCCTTTCAAAACACTCAGTTACACGAGGCCTTCTTGAACTCGATGATCATTGCGGGTATCTCAACTACGGTCTCAACGATCCTTGGGGCAATGCTAGGCCTAGCCCTGTACCGCTTTCGCTTTCCCGCTCAGGGGCCGTACGAAGGAATGGTGCACCTCCCGATCGTGATCCCGGAAATTTGCATGGGTGTCGCCATGATCGCCTTTTTTGCGACAATCGGTATCCCGCTGGGGTTACTCACTATAACGGTCAGTCATATCGCCTTTTCGATCCCCTTTGTCGCTGTGGTGATCCGCGCGCGGATGGCGGGCTTCGACCGCTCCTTGGAGGAGACCTCCTACGACCTCGGCGCTAGCCAGTGGCAAACCTTCTGGAACGTGACCTTTCCATATATGAAGCCGGGCTTGATAGTTGGAGCACTACTGGCCTTTACACTCTCGCTCGACGACTTCGTCATTACCTTCTTTACCTCAGGTCCGGGGTCTACCACCTTTCCAGTCAAAATCTATTCTATGGTGCGTTTTTCTGTGACGCCGGAGGTCAACGCGGCCTCTACGGTGTTAATCGTGATGACCCTGGCGTTGACAATCACTGCGCTGGCCATCCAGGCGCGGGCGCAGAGGCGCGACGATCATGGCTGACAGGCAGCCCATAATATCGATCCAGAACGTTACCAAGCACTTCGGTAGCAAGATCACCGCGGTCGACCAAGTGAGCCTCGAAATAATGGTTGGAGAGTTCTTTGCGCTGCTCGGTCCGTCGGGCTGCGGCAAGACAACCCTGCTTCGTATGATCGCCGGTTTCGAGGTGCCGACCAAAGGGGTAATCCTGATTGACGGCGAGGACATGCACAGTGTCGAACCAAACCGCCGACCCGTCAACATGGTTTTCCAGTCTTATGCCGTTTTTCCACATATGACAGTGGCCGAAAACATTGCCTATGGGCTCAGAGTGGTCGGGGTACCGCGCAGCGAGGTGGCTGTGCGGGTCGAGGAGGCGATTGCATTGGTCCGCCTGCAAGGCCTTGAGAGCCGCAAGCCCGACAAGCTTTCAGGCGGCCAGCTTCAGCGTGTCGCGCTGGCCCGGGCGCTGGTCAAAAAGCCCAAGGTATTGCTACTCGACGAACCTTTGTCGGCACTCGACGCGAAGCTGCGCGAGGCCATGCAGCTTGAGCTCGTCAACCTGCAGCACAGCGTCGGCATCACCTTCATCATCGTCACTCACGACCAACACGAAGCGCTGACGATGGCCGACCGCATCGCGGTCATGGGAGAGGGAGACGTGCTGCAGGTCGCCCCTCCGACGGAGCTGTACGAGTTTCCAAACTCTACCTTCGTTGCCGATTTCATCGGCCAGGTGAACCTTTTTACCGTGGAGCGCACCAACATCCATGATGGTGCGGCAGTCGTGAGGGTGCCCGAGCTAGGCGAAATCACTCTTGCCCAACACAAGGATCGCATCACCCATATCGCCATACGCCCGGAGAAAATTCAGCTCGGCATAACTAAACCGAGCGAACCTGGGTTGGTGAAATTAAAGGCGAAGGTGAAAAACATTTCCTATCGCGGTGACCAGAGTCATGTCTTTCTAGTAACGCCCAAGGGACTCACTGTATCGGCCCGGGTACAAAATGTTGGCCGGTCGCTGTCGGTCATGGCGCACCAGGACGACGAGCTATGGCTATCCTGGCGGCCCGAGGACATCCAGCCACTGGCGGATTGAAGGCGATCACCGCAGCCCGTAACTGTTTAGTAAGAACTTCATGTTCTTTGGGATGCCTGCAAAAGCCTCGTGAACCCTTTTTCCGGGCATTGATGAAATTAACCCAAACGCCTGATCCTCCTTGGCTCCACCAATTCTCTCGCTGATAACCTAAATAATATTCCAGCCAGACCTGCTGTCATGGGACTGCCAACATAGGTGCAATTTTCTGGATACGGCAACTAAAATGCGTTAGTTGTTATTAGGTCTCAACTGTCTGTCACTGCCGGCATATCGTTAGTGTGGCAGTGCACACCGCCACCAGCGGCCAAGGATTCAAGCATTTCGACCACATAGATGTCGCGGCCCGGAAAATAAGTTTCCAGGCGAACCTTCGCGGCAGCGTCCGTCTTCGGATTGCCAAAACCCACCGTTATGACGAACCCGTTACCCACGAGCCAGTTGAGGTAGTTGGTATCGAAAGTACTGCCCCGATACTCAACAAAACCTTCAATGGGATCGCGGATCACGGTGAAACCGACCGCTTTAATTGTTTTTGCGGCCGCATCAAAAACAGTCTGTGTTTGATTGCCCACAGCTCTGCACTTAGACGAGCCAGTGCAGTCCGCCACGACTACGGTGGTTGAATTGATAAACCGTGCAATGCCATCGATATGGCCGTTGGTCAGATCACCTTCAGGTACGCCCTCGATCAACACAACTTTCGACACACCGAAGTGACGCTTAAGATCGGCCTCTGCCCTCGCCCTGGTGTAATCACGGTTACGGCGGGGGTCGCCAATAACGCTCCAGTTTAAAAGCACAGTATCGACGCCATTGAATTCCAGATTGCCTCGCTCGTGGATTATGTCGATCGTATCGACTGGAAGACCTGTCATTTCCCCGACGATGATCGGGAGCTGATTGTCCCGCTGGAAAGTAACCTCAGCTCCGAAAGCACCACCCCAGGCATCGAAGCCCCAGTTCTGAACCCTCAGAGCTCCGTCTTCAACCACATAAACCGGCCCGTTGTCACGCATCCAGGCGTTGTCACTGGGGACCGCGTGCCAGCGGATATTTAGATGATCAGGATCGCCCCCTTCGCGTTCGATTGCAGCACGGGCGCCTGAGCGAATCCGTGGGGATGCATAGAGGATGTGCAGCGGTTGGTAGCGCGCGATCACATTCGACATGCGGGCAAACGCGGTCTCATAAGATCG
>PVBE010506770.1_pt1 | contig 26283 bp, 24 predicted proteins | sample 1631181 | NCBI WGS metagenome assembly PVBE01 (sample SAMN08397723, study PRJNA350692) | Marine metagenome, whole genome shotgun sequencing project. | isolation source: water | place: Pacific Ocean | collected 2012-04 | reverse complement strand
TCTAATCTAGCGACAATGCCAATTGCCATGGGTCTCTCCCGTGAAATCAAATTGAACGCGCATTCTGTGGATGCTGGCGTTGTGAGTCAACCATCAATATGATTGTGCATGCACGAGGCCGCTTCTGCTGAGTCTCATCGAAAATGTGAATTGAGCCGCTAGGAGTGCCCATGGATTTTCCTGAAGCAGAGATGTTCGAGACCAACGGTATCGAACTTGAGGTATACCAGGCCGGGAAGGGCGGCGTGCCCGTTGTTTTGTGTCACGGGTGGCCAGAGCATGCGTATAGCTCGCGGCACCAGATTCCCGCACTGGTCGAGGCTGGCTATCATTGCATAGTTCCAAACCAGCGTGGCTACGGTGCCTCGTCGAAACCCGGGGACGCAAATGCATATGATATCCATCACCTTACGGGTGATCTTAATGGTCTGCTGGATACACTAGCCATTGAAAGAGCTGCCTTTGTTGGTCATGACTGGGGTGCGATCGTGGTATGGAATCATGCCCTTTTGAATCCAGATCGTGTTGTCGCGGTAGCAAATCTCTCGGTACCCTTTATGGCCAGGGCGCAGAGTGATCCCGTCGCAACATGGGAGCAAATGCTTGGGCAGGAATTCTATATTGTTCATTTCAATCGCCAGCCTGGGGTTGCAGCGGCGGCGTTTGAGAAAAATCCCCGACGCTTTCTCAGCAATCTGTATCGAACCACGCAATGGCTGGAACCAGCGAGTAACAGCGAAATTGCAGGCAGTTCCATAATTCACATGGCAGAAAAAGAGAATAAAAGCGGTCACTTGCTCATGAGCGAAAAAGAGCTTGATGTGTTTGTTGCCGCCTTTGAGAAGGGCGGGTTTGTTGCGCCCTGCAACTGGTATCGAAATTTCACCCGCAACTGGGAAACGACGGAGAGAGTTGTGCAGGAAGTCACCTGCCCATCCCTGATGATCTATGGCAAATACGACGTAGTTCCCGATACTGATATGAAGCCGTATGTGAAAGACCTGGAAACCCATACCCTTGAATGTGGGCATTGGATTCAGCAGGAACAGCCCGTGAAGACTAATGAACTGCTGGTTGAGTGGTTATCCCGGAAGGCGCCTTGACAGGCATGTTGGTGATGAGTCGAGAGCGCAAACTTGTTTTTCTGGTGACCTTCTTCCTGTTCTTCGCCAGTGCGGGAACTAGTGGCGATGATGAGATAAGTGAGCTTCTTGATCTCTGGGATTACGGTGATCCTGCTGCATCGGAGCTGCTGTTTGTTTCACTTTCGGGTGCAGCGCGGCAGTCGGATAACGCCGACTATCTACCCATCTTGATCACCCAACTGGCCAGAATCAATTCCATGCGCGGCAGATTCAAGCTGGCAAACGAGCAACTGGACCAGGCCAAGTCACTCATTGCGGATCAGAAGTCACTAGCCTGGGTATTTCTCCTTCTTGAGCGCGGGCGAACGCACAACTCCGCCGGTAGCAGGCTTGAGGCGGTTGACTACTTCAAGGAAGCCTTCAGGACCGCAGAGATCATTGGCGATGACTGCCTGGCAGTTGATGCTGCACATATGGTGGCAATTGCGGAAACCTTGGAAAACCAGATGAAGTGGAATGTCATTGCCCTTGGTATCGCTGAACGCAGCAAGAATGAGCGAGCCAGGGACTGGCTTGGCTCCCTGTACAATAATATGGCCTGGACGTTCTTTGACTAGGAAGAGCATGAAAAGGCGCTGGACCTATTTGAAAAAGCTGTTGAGTTTCGTCGATCGAAGGACAAGCCAAAGCGACTGGCGATTGCGCGCTGGGCTGTGGCGCGTACGTTTCGTGAATTGGAAAGGCTTGATGCGGCACTTGAAATACAGCACTCCCTGCTCTCGGCAACTGAAGACCGGGAACAGCCCGCCGACGGGTATGTGGTGGAGGAGTTGGCTGAACTCTACCTGCTGAAGAACGACCCCGCCGCTTCCGATTTTTTCACCAGAGCGTACGCTATTCTGTCCGCGGACGAGTGGCTTGAGAAAAATGAACCCAAGCGTCTGCTGAGGTTGAAGAAAATGGCTGTCAGGCATTGATCCGGTCAGGCGTTGATGGTAAATACCAGATCAAAAATAACTGGCATTGAAGCCGCGCAGGGTCTGAGTTTCGATAGTCCTTTGATCATGTACGACTTGAAATCAGGATTTAGCTCGATATCTGCACTGATTTCATAGGATGCGAAGTTGTTCTGAATATCAATCCGAATGGTGAGTAGGAGTTCTTCACTTTCCTCGGACATTGACGACAGCAGAAAGGCCTGAATATCCTCAACGTAGCGATCTAACTGTCTGGTATTTATCTTATAGCGGGCATTTGCTGATATATTGACAATCGACTTCAGCGCTATTCTTTTTTCTTGCGACTCCGTGTCGGCACCGCTGGCAAGTTCTGTCCAACCTGCCAGGTGATGGTAGGCGACTGCTGTTTGTGGCGCATCAAAGCCTTCCTCTCCCCACTGAACGCAGAGGTTAAGGCCGGACGATTCGAGAATGCCTGAATTGGTCCTCATCTTGCAGCAGTTAGCTAGTATCTTCAGGTCTTCTTTTGAAAGAGAGAACAGGAAACCGTCTTCGACTAAACGGCCGGATGATGTTTCCGCTGCTTCAAAGATGATAAATGCAGCACCGATCCGGGTTACTTCGTTCGGGGCAGTATAGGCTCCTGGATTTGCCTGTCCCGGTTCCCAGAAAAGGCAGGCGTTAGCTGTCAGTGAAAGGCCGGTTTGCAGGGCAAATGAACTGTCTTGGCCAGCGAGATTTTCCAGGCACCTGGTGAGTCGGTATTGATCTGAAGTATGTAGAGTCAGGTGCACAACTTCTTCGATCAGTTCTGCCTGCATACCGTTGAGGGGGATCAGGTCGTGCTCATTTAGTACCGAATCTTCCCTCAAGTCAGGTGCAAAAAGTGAAGGACGCCGTCGCGTATTCCAGGTGGGGTAGGGGAAGCAGGAACAGAATTTCCCTATCCGTGACAGCAGGCGGGTAAAGCCGTAGCGTTTTGCGAATTCGTACTCCGCCTGGTGCACCAGTACAAGGGCCAGGTGATTCTGACAATCTGGTAGGCCTTCATATTGAATTGCCGGCAGGTAATAGAGAGCGGTATAGCCGAATAGCCCTTTCTTCCTCAACCTGGTCGCGTCTGCTATGTCGACGACCTTGCCGTCCTGCGCATAGTTTTCCAGCAGCGCGAATATTTTGATGGGGGTTTTGGGGTAACTATTCTCATCGTCGTCATCTTCCATCAGTAGTGACAGGGACATTTCTTGCTGCCCGGACTCCACCATACCTGTGGTGAGGTAGGTCCAGCATTTGCGCTCCCTGTCACCCAGGTAAAATTCATGTAAATGGATATCGACGACAAGGTTGGCCGATACGTCTATTTTGAGTGGAAAAGACATCGAAAAATCATAAACCAACCGGGGTAGTGAATCGAGTTAGCTGTACAATGAAGGCCTCTTTTTTCAGTAAATGGGATATTTGTGGCAAAGGCGAGCGATTTAAAGAAAGGTGATGTCATTGAAATAGATGGGGCGCCCCATGTAGTCAAACAACTGGAGGCGAAAAGCCCCTCCTCGAGGGGGGCCTCGACCCTTTACAAGGTTCGCTTTAATAACCTGCTCACTGGTCACAAGCGTGACGAGTCATTCAAGGGCGATGACATGTTGAAGGAGGCGGACTGTCAACGGGTGCTGGTGCAGTTTTCCTATATGGATGGTGAGCACTATGTTTTTATGGACATGGTGGACTATTCTCAACACTCTCTGGGGTTGAACGCCCTTGAAGGTCAGGTTGAATACCTCAGTGATGGCCTGGAGGGCATTACTGCGCTGCTTGTTGAGGGCAATATAGTTGCGGTGGACATGCCGCAGTCAGTTGTACTGGAGATCTCGGAGACTTCGCCCGCCATCAAGGGTGCCTCCGCCAGTGCACGCACCAAACCAGCAACCTTAACGACGGGACTTGTAGTTCAGGTGCCTGAATACATTGACCTTGGTGAGAAAGTGAAGGTCAACACGACCAATGGCAAGTTCATGTCGCGTGCCTAGCAGCCTTTCGAACAAAAGCCAGCAGACTGCCCGCGCCTGCAGGGTTGTCAGGCGCCGAAATTGCCGTATGCATTATTGATGCTTTCCAATGCAGAACTGGGCAGGGGGCCTAGCGCCTGAGCGGTCAGCGCTTCTTTGAGGTGTTCGATTTCCGCAAGTCCAACGATCGTGGTGGCAAATCTCGGGTGAGCCAGCGCAAAACGTATAGCCGTCTGGGCACGCGTTTCACCAGTATCACCAATGCGCTCAAAAATGTGCGTCGCTTTAGCCGTCTCACTTTCAATGCTATCACCAGCATTGAGGGGGCTTTCTCTTCCAGTCCTTGCCTCGGTCGCTATGATGCCAGCCGAGAATACGCGGATATTCATCGGCGCCACCCCATGCTCAAAACAGGTATCGACGATGCCGGTAAAATTGTAGCATGGCCATGACGGTGGTGGAGTCATGGCGGCGGAAGGGTTCAGGAGGTTGAAATATACCTGGGCAGATGCGATGCGATTGCTCTTGATAACCCTTGTCAGTGCCGTCGTATCGCCTAGCGCGGTAATACCATAGTGGTCAATAAGTCCCTGGGATTTGAATTCATCGAGGATGTCGAGCACACCATATGGTTTTAGCACTTCACTCAGGCCGATAGTTCGCTTTTCTGTTCTAGCTCCGATCGGGTTGTGCAGTTGCAGCAATGTCACCTTTTTGAGTTTGAGTCGTTCGAGGCTCGCATTCAGGCCTTGTTCAATTTGGCCGTACAAGTCTGGATTTCGCGTATCAATCGTGAACTTTGTGGAGATGTGAGGCTTTTCATCCATTTCTTCCAGCAGCCATCCCAATGCTTGCTCAGATTTTCCATTACCATAGGCGGGTGCGGTGTCAAACCAATTGATACCGGCCTCAAGGGCCAGCCCGATGGCCCTGCGCCTTGTTTCATCATCCTGGTTGATCAGCAGACCGCCAACTGCACCACCACCAAATGTCAGCTCTGAAATTTTAAGCCCGGTTGTGCCGAATTCTCGATATTCCATAGCAGGTTTAATGACCCTGGGTTAATTTTGATTCAGCAAAGGCCTGCATGGCTTTGTAATCTGCCTTGCCGTTGGCTGCACGATTCAAATCATCCTTTGCGAAAATATGTTTTGGGATTTTGTAGCTTGCCAGGCATTGCCGGGTAAATTCATGTATTTCTACCTCGTCCAGCTCAAACCCGGTTTCCAGTTGTACTACCGCGGTAATTACCTGCCCCCACTTTGGATCAGCCATGCCGAATACGAGTGCGTCGACAACAGCAGTGTGAATTTTCAGCGCTTCTTCAACTTCCTCCGGAAAAACCTTTTCTCCAGCGGTGTTGATACAGTTACTGCCGCGGCCCAGCAAAGTGAGTGAACCGTCATCTTCAATCTGCACCCAGTCTCCGGGAACCGAGTAGCGAACACCGTCAAATACTCTGAATACCTTGTCCGTTTTCTCCTGGTCCTTGTAGTAACCCGTTGGCAGGAATCCGGTCACTGCGACCATGCCGGGCTCGTCAGCGCCTGGGTGCAGTTCGATACCCGCCTCATTGAAAACTTTGCACGCCGGCCCAAGCGCAAATTTGGCAACATCAATATCTTCATCACTGGTCATGATGGATGTCCCCAGTCCAATGGCCTCGGAAGATGAAAACTTGTCAATCAGCAGCATGTTTACATTGTGTTTAAGAAGTCCAGCCTTAATGTCGCGGGTCCACATAACGCCAGAGGATGAGATCGCATAAATGGAAGAGATATCATACTTCTGAGGATTGTCATTGAGGGAATCCAGCAGCGGGCGGGCAAAGGCATCACCCACGATTGTTACCGAGGTAACCTTGTGGGCGTCAATATTCGCCAGCGCCAGTTCTGGTTCAAAACTTCTTGAGGGCAAGGTGACACAGGTTCCTCCACTACTCATGGCGCCAACGGCAGATAGTAATCCTGTGCCGTGCATAATAGGAGGCAGCGGAAGGTTGACTGGTGCGGATTGAGTGCTGAGTCGTTCGAGAAGTTCCTCAAGATCTGCGCAAGGCGAGATACCTAGAAGTGGGCTTCCGCCGGTACCCTGAACCTTGAAAAGATCATCGTGTCGCCACATTACTCCCTTTGGCATGCCGGTCGTACCGCCCGTATAGAGGAACAGCAGATCGTCGGCTGAATGTTTAACATCGACGGGGGAGCCGTCACCGAGGCCGACTAGCTCTTCGTAAAAAGAGTCTTCTGATTCGCTGTGAGTGTGTCCTTCTTCAACCTCGATCCACTGTTTGACCTTCGGTAACTGTTCGTGAATGTGTTCAATAAAGGGTTCAAATTCAGAGTGGTACATGACCACGGTTGCGTCAGAATTATCGAGCAAATAGATGAGTTCATGTTCGATATATCGGTAATTCACATTTACATGGGTCAGGGATGCCTTGAAGGCAGCCGCTATTCCTTCGCTGTACTCGAGACAATTTCTCATATAGAAGGCAATTTTGTCTCCCGGTACCGCACCATTTTGCAATAGGCTTCTAGCCAGGTTATTGCTGCGCGCCGCAAAGGCGCCATGCGATATTATTCTGTCACCGTGAACAAGTGCGGGTCTGTCTGCGGGTGTTATTTCATCTACGGCATTTAGAATATCGCCATAGCTCCACTCGTAACTCATAGTCTCTCCTAACCTAACCATTTATCGGCTAAACAAATGCGTTTTCTGAATCTCTGTTTTAAGGCAACCAAATTCTCAGGCTGAATTGTAACCTCATGCCAGGTAATGTGCTGTCAAAGAATATGCGGTCAGAGAATGTTCTCTCAGGCGATATGCTGATCAGGGCAGGCTCGTTACGGTCCCGTTCTGAATACTGAATTCTGAACGGGTCAACTATATCGCACCTCTCCCACCGTTCCAGTTTCACCAGCCTTGACCTGCTCAATGGATGCCGCGAGATCCTCAAGGTAGGTGTGTATCACTGACATGTGGAAAGGAGATAACATCAGGTGTAGCGCCTTCGGTTCCGTCGTCAAACCGGAGAACCAGCCCTTGGCAAACATTTTTTGGTAGATGGCATAGACGTCCAGTGTCGGGTGACTGAAGGCAACGATGCCAAGTTGCGGGCTTCCAAGAATATCGAAACCCAATTGCGTCACGCCCTGTTCCACTGCCTGCCTGGCATCCGTCACCTGTTTTTGCTTCTCACGATAACCTGCTACACCAAGGTAGTTCATCACTGCCCAGGCGGCGGAAATCGCTCCACCTGGCCTGGTACCGGCGAGAGTTGATGTGATCATCCTGCCACCGGGCCAGTTGTCACAATCAAAAATCATATATTGGTAAAGTGTTTGGTCCCTGAACAATACCGTGGAGGCACCTTTGGCGCAGTAACCGTATTTGTGCAGGTCAGCGGAAATTGATTTCACCGCGCTGATCTTGAAATCAAATGGAGGGATATCCGCACCATTCATTCTCACGAAAGGTGCGATGTAGCCGCCCACACAGGCATCGACGTGCAGCCACAGATTCTTTTTTTCGGTAAGATCCCCCAGTGCTTCGATGGGGTCAATAAGCCCATAGGGGAAACTTGGCGCTGAGCCGACCAGCATGATGGTGTTTTCATCGATCGACTCGGCCATAGCGTCGACATCGGCGAGCAGGTTACTTTTAACTGGGATTCTGCGCACCTCCAGGCTCATCATCTTGGCGGCCTTATCAAATGCCGGGTGTGCAGACCATGGGGCAACAATATTCGCCTGTCCCTTGATGGTGTTGTTGGCGAAGGCGAAATCGCGCGCCGCCTTTACCGCCATGGTGATGGAGTCGGTACCGCCGGAGGTGATTGTTCCCGCCGATTGATCATTGCCATGTAACAGGGCCAGTCCCATACCAACCACCTCATCTTCCATCTGTTTCAGGCTTGGGAAGGCGAGGGGGCCTAAACCGTTCTCGGACATGTAAAGTGTATAGGCCTCTTTCTGGACCCTGGCCACGTCCTCACCGGCATTAAATACATAGACTGTAGTTTTCCCCTCTCGCCACTTCGCATCACCTGCTCCACGGTCGATCATCTCCCGCCTGAGCTCTTCCCAGCCAGTTCCTTCATCAGGAATTTTCGTGATCATGGTTACTCCCAGCTCTGCTTGTAAATGGTGTGCTTATCGATGCCCCGCCTATTGATCCATTTCCACCAGGCGCGCAATCAACTCTTCAATTCTGGTGCTGTATCCCCATTCGTTGTCATACCAGTTGATCACTTTAACCAGCCTTTTATCCAGTACCTGGGTTAGAGCGGGGGCGAATATGCTTGAGTGAGAATTACCGACAATATCACCAGACACGATTGGGTCTTCACAATATTCCAGGATTCCCTTCATGCGGCCGTCTGCATGGCAAGATTAATACTGCCGACGGTAGCGTTGGACTTAAGTTCGATCGTGAGGTCAACCACGCTGCCATCGGCGACGGGAACCCGCATCGCAAGGCCGTCGAGTTTGTCTTCAAGTTCTGGCATCACCTGGCCTATGGATCGGGCAACACCGGTAGATGTGGGGACGATATTGGTCGCGGCATTTCGAGATCGTCTAAGGTCTCCCGCATGTGGTGCGTCTATCAACCTTTGATCTGAGGTATAGGCATGAACCGTGGTCATAAGGCCGCGCACAATATCAAAATTATCCTGCAGTACCTTTGCCACGGGAGCTGCGCAGTTTGTTGTACAACTCGCGTTGCTGATGATTCTAGCGTCCTTTGTAATGACATGGTCATTTACCCCCATGACGACGGTGCTCTCCAGCGGGTCTTTAGTGGGAACCGTAACCAGGACGCGTTTCGCGCCTGCATCCAGGTGAGTCTGAAGCTGATCCAGTTTTCTGAATTGGCCGCTGCTTTCTACAACATAATCCACTCTCAGCTCTGACCAGGGAAGTTTGGCGGGCACTGGTTCGGACAATACCTGGAACGGGTCCCCGTCTATGGTCATTGTTTTACCCTCGAGGATAACTTCCCCCGGGTAGATGCTATGAATGCTGTCATATTTGAAAGCGTAGTGGAGCTGTTCCGGGGTTGCGAGGTCGTTAATCGCCACTACATCAAAGTGCCGTCGTAATTTGGCGATCGAAGCCATTAATAGCAATCCTTGGTTTTGTCTTTTCCACCTTTTCCACTCTGTCCAATTTGATTATTTACACTATCATTTACATGTGTTTCAGGCGAATCCGCATGGCTCCAATGTCATCTGCAGGACGCGATAATGATAGCTGGTACATCAGGGTCTCCCTTGGGCTATACTGGCAGCTTTTAGTTATTCCATTTTGGGGGGTGCCATTTACTGGAGTTTTATCAGAAATTTCCAATCCCTTTCCCATGTGAAGTTCTTTGAGACGTTCAATGAGAAGCTCCATGAGAAGTTCTTTGGGAGGTTTCGTCTGAAGTTCCTGAGAAGCCCCGCGGGAAGAAAATCGGCCCGGTTGAATGCTAGAACATGATTAACAAATTCATCATCCCAGTAGCGATTATCTTCCTGAGCAGCATCGTCGCCCTGTGGATGTTTTTTCAGAAATCAGTGCCAGATGCCAGCCATCCTAGACCACCTGTGATGCTGGTAGACGTGATTCAGGCAACTTCCGCTACCGTTCAGGTTGAGGTTAAGGCTCAGGGTACGGTTACTCCTCGAACAAAAACAACGCTGGTATCAGAGGTCTCGGGTCTTATTACGGAAGTTTCACCCGCATTCGTAGCCGGTGGTTTTTTTTCCAAAGGGGATATATTGGTTCGGATTGATGATCGGAACTACCGAGCTGATGTTAAGCGGGCACAGGCATCCGTCGCCGCTGCACAAACAAGTGTTTCCAGGGAGGCGGGGCTTGCTGACTATGCACTGGCGGACTGGGAGCGAGCAAAATCAATTCTACAGTCGAGTAAAGCGGCGTCAGATCTGGCGCTAAGAAAACCGCAGCTAGCTGAAGCTATCGCCAACCTTGAATTCGCCCAGGCGGAACTCGACAAGAGGCAGGGTGACCTGGATAGAACAGTGATTCGCGCGCCCTACGATGGCCTTGTCAAAGAAAAGCGCGCTGATATTGGTCAATTCGTTCCCGCCGGTACTCAACTGGCGGTAACATTTGCCATAGATATTGCAGAAGTGCGCCTGCCCCTGCCTGATCGCGAACTGCCTCATCTCGACTTGAGTGATCAGAGCCTGGCGGATGGTTCCGGTCCGGCAGTGGTAATGAAGGCAGAAATCGGTGGAGTCGAGAACACCTGGCATGGAAACATCGTGCGAACAGAAGGCGTGTTCGATGAGCAGAGCCGGGTCCTGTATGTCGTAGTGCGGGTGGAAGATCCCTATAACCGGCAAAAACAGGTCTGGTCGTACCCCCTTAGAATAGGCACCTTTGTTGAGGCAACCGTTAAGGGGCAGTTTGTCGAGAATATAATCAAACTTCCCAGAAGAGTACTGCGTTCCGAGGATGAGATCTGGACCGTAACCAGTGAGAAGGTATTGGTTCCTAAAAAGGTCGAGTTGCTTCGGACTGATGAGGATCAGATTTATGTAAGTGGTGGCATCAGCGAGAACCAGCTGATCTGTCTGACGACACTTGAAAATCCCCTGCCCGGAACACGGGTGAGGTATGAGGTTCCACAAAAACACAGAGTGAGTGGCAGTGGAGTCGATTGATACTCACAAGGGTTTAATTGCCTGGTTTGCCCGCAACCACGTTGCCGCTAATCTCCTGATGTTTGTCGTTTTGCTCACGGGATTTATCTCTGCGGTCACTGTGCGCACACAGCTAATGCCAGATCTGGAAGCAGACCGTGTGATGATTGATGTTGTCTTTCCTGGCGCTTCACCCGGTGAGGTTGAATCCGGTGTCGTATCCCGTCTTGAGGAAGCTGTCAGGGAGATAGAGGGGATCGATGAGATGCGGTCGTTTTCCCGGGAGGGGATGGGTAGTGTGCGACTCGATATCGAGCTTGACTATGACATCCAGGTAGTTCTTGAAGAGGTGAAAATGGAGGTCGATCGTATTGCCTCCATGCCCGAGTCAATTGAAAAGCCTTCTATTTACCGAAACCAACATCAAAGAGGGGCAATTAATGTTCAGATCTGGGGTGACCTGAATGAAAAATCCATGAAATCGCTGGCTGAAATAGTCAGGGATGAAATCATTAGTCTGCCAAGCGTAACAAAAGCCGACATCACCGGAGCGCGAGCCTATGAGATAAGCATCGAGTTGGAAGAGTCGAGGCTTCGTCAGTACGGCCTGACCCTTGACGAGGTGGCCAGGGCGATTCGTCAATCCTCCCTTGACCTGCCTGCGGGTTCTATTCGTTCAGACTCGGGGGACATATTGCTGAGGACCGAAGGTCAGGCCTATGACAGAAGTGACTTTGAGCAGATCGTGCTTGTTTCACGAACCGATGGAACGCGCCTTACCCTCAGAGATATAGCGAAGGTATCCGATGGCTTTGTTGAGCAGGATTTTTTCTCACTGTTCAATGGTCAGCCGACGATAGGAATATCAGTATTTGCAATTGCCGATCAGAACCAGATTGATATTTCGAGGGAAGTGACTGAATACGTTCAACAGCGTAAAGGGACGCTGCCTCCAGGCATTCACCTAGACTCATGGCTGGATAGCACTACCTATCTCAGTGGCACTCTGAGCATGATGATGTTCAATATGTTTTCTGGCGTTGTTCTCGTGCTGGTTATCCTGGGAATTTTCCTTCGTCTACAGCTCGCGTTCTGGGTGATGCTGGGCCTGCCTATTGCGTTCCTGGGTGCATTTGCGCTGCTGCCACTGGTTGGCGGTTCGGTAAACCTGCTGAGTCTGTTTGGATTCATTCTGGTGCTTGGCATTGTCGTTGATGACGCGATAATAATCGGGGAAAGCGTTCAGACGACAACGGACCGTGACGGTCACAATATGGAAAATGTGATCATGGGCGCGAAAAGGGTAGCTATGCCCGCCACCTTTGGAGTGCTTACGACGATTGTCGCCTTTGTGCCCCTGGTTCTGGTGCCGGGAACCTTCGGCGCCTTGCCCGCAGCTATTGGTTCGGTCGTTATGCTCTGTCTGTTATTTTCACTCGTTGAATCAAAGCTGATTCTGCCCGCTCATCTCGCCAGCATGAAACCGTTGTCCAACGATACGGCTTCCGGCAATAAGCTTCTTAGGCGATATCAGAGCAGGTTCGCTGAAGGTTTACATCATGTAATCCACGACTATTATGAGCCGGCTCTGGGTCGCGCAATCGAGCAGCGCTATATCACCGTATCGATTTTTGTCGCTATGCTGATCCTCGCGCTTGGGTACGTCATGGGGCCCTACATTAAGGTTATATTTTTTCCCAACATGTCGTCCGAATATATTGGTGCACGAGTTGAGCTTGTTGAGGGCTCTTCACCTGCACAGGCGACAAAAGTGGTTAGTGAATTGGCCGATATGCTGATCGAACTGAATGAATCGAAGGACGAGGAGGATAGGTTCCTGGTCAACGTTGCCGCATTCACCCGAAATTCAAATGGTAGAGTTATCGCTGAATTGAAGTCGATCGATGACCTGCGGCAGAGCCCTGACGAAATAGCAACCCAGTGGCGAGGCATGATAGGCGCCATTGCGGACACGAAAAGTTTGGAGATAAGCGGCTCAAGAAAAACCCACGGACATGGTCGCGACATTGAGTTTAAACTCGTCAGCCAGAATACGGGCGAACTGGAGCAGGCTGCCGAACTTCTGGAGCAGACCCTCAAGGGATTTAGGGGCGTCTATGATATTGAAAACTCCAACACTGGAAATGTTCCTGAAGTTAATCTGGAGATAAAGCCCTCTGCAGAGGCGTTAGGGCTCGCGCTTAGTGACCTTGCCGGTCAGGTGCGTGCTGCCTTCTATGGTGTAGAGGCACAGCGTATCCAGAGGGGTCGTGAAGAGGTGAAGGTCATGGTTCGGTACCCCAAGACCGAACGTGAGTCCCTTGGGAATCTTGAGGCCATGTATATTCGGACCAGGGAAGGGGACGAAGTTCCATTTATGGCGGTAGCAAATATTGAAAAACGGATTAGCCCCTCGTCGATTGTTCGTAGTTGGGGGAAGCGCTCTGTTGCGATTTCAGCGAACGTAGATAAGTCATTGACGCAACCTGGTGAAATCGTTAGGGATATCCTTCATGGCGACTTCAACGACAGGCTAAAAGAGCTTGCCCCCTCGGTCAAAATAGAACTTGGGGGAGCCAGTCAGGAAGAAAGTGAAATCTATAAGCGTTTACTCTACACAGGTGCCATGGCGCTGTTCAGCATATACTCTTTGATGGCGGTGCCCCTGAGATCTTACCTGCAGCCAATTATTATTATGGGGGTAATTCCCTTTGGCATGATTGGCGCCCTGATTGGCCACGTGCTTGTTGGGATCGACTTCAGTGCTCTCTCTGTATATGGCGTTATTGCCCTGGCGGGAGTTGTGGTTAACGATAGCATCATCATGGTGGATTTTGTCAACAAGTCTGTCGCCGATGGCGTGGAAGTTTCCTCGGCTGCTGTCAAGGCTGGGACGGAGCGATTCAGGGCGATTATGCTGACTTCTTTAACAACCTTTTTTGGTTTGCTGCCAATCCTGACGGAAAGCAGTCTTACGGCTCAATTGGTTGTACCCATGGCGGTATCTCTAGGGTTCGGTATCCTCTTTGCGACGGTGATAACGCTTGTGCTCATTCCATGTCTCTATGTGATCCTCGAGGACATGAAAATATCTCACCTGGCGCTTAGCCCGGATAATTCATGAATCATCCGGGCGTAGATACCACTAAGCGCCGGTAAAGTTGCCTGGTCGGCGTTCTGAAACCGCCTTTACACCTTCCCGGTGGTCGGCTGTCTTTTGCAGTCCAAATTGTGCTGCTCCCTCTATGTCCGTCGCCGCCTTGACCGCATCCGCCAGGCCAGCTCGCATCTGTTCGCGCACGGAAACAACTGCGAGGGGTGCATTCTCCGCAATTTCCCGCGCTAGCCCAATGGCGGCTTCACGCACACCATCGTTATCAGTAAAGATATCAGCGAGCCCCCATTCGTTGGCCGTCTCACCATTGATACGCCTTCCCGTTAGAAACAGAAGGTTTGCTTTCTGGGTTCCGATGATCCGGGCAAGCGTGTGAGTAAGCCCAAACCCGGGCGTAAATCCCAGTTTGACAAAGTTAGCAGTCATACGTGTGTTGGGGCACAGGACTCGGAAATCCGCCATGAGGGACAGTCCGAAACCGCCACCGACGGCCGCACCCTGAACCGAAGCAATAACCGGTGTTTTACATCGGAATAATCTGACGGCCTCCGTGTAAAGCGGGTTGGGATCGTCAGCGGTTCGCTGTTGCTCTTCTTCCTGCCTGGCGCTGGAACCAAAATTTGCTCCGGCGCAAAAATGTTTACCCTCCGAGCAAAGGACGATAGCCCTTATATCCGGGTTGGCATCAATATCTTCGAAGCAGTCGGATAGGTCTCTAATGAGCTGATGGTCAAAAAAATTATTCGGGCCTCGCTGTATTTCACACTGCCCGACATATCCATCGAGTAGGGTAACTGCGATATCTCCATATTGATTTTTCATTGGATTTTCCTCAAAAAAAAGGAGTGGGAAATGCCACTCCTTGTTTGCTGAACTACGCTTCTTCTCAAGTCAGAAGCCCTAGTCAAAGGTTCTCGGTGTTGGCTGAATGCCCTTAGGCCATTTATCGAAGTTCTCCCTGACATTTTCGCCAATTTCAGCGACTGTCCAGGGTCCTTCAGTGTTGTCCTTTACGGCAACTGGATGTGCCTGCCATGACACCAGTTGGACACTGTTCCCCGTAACGAGGAAAGTGCGGCCGGTGACTTCCTTTGCTTCATCCGTACCTAACCAGACAACCAGTGGGGAGACCTTGTCAGGAGACAGGAGTTCTTCCATATTCTGACCTTCTGGAAAAATGTCAGCAGTCAGACGGGACCAGGCCGTAGGCGCAAGTATGTTGACCCTGACATTATATTTCATTCCTTCCTGGAACAGGCAACGCGCAAATCCTGCAATTCCTGCTTTCGCGGCACCATAGTTAGTTTGACCAAAGTTGCCGAGCAGGCCGGAAGTGGAGGAGGTCACTACAATACTACCGCCAGTTTCCTGGGTGAGCATCTGGTCGTAGGCCGCTTTGACGGTGAGGTAAGTGCCTCGAAGATGGACGTCTGTAACGATATCCCACATTTCGTTGGTCATATTCTTGAATGACTTGTCTCGCAGGATCCCGGCGTTCGCAATAAAGAAATCAATTTTGCCAAAGCTATCTACAGCAGTTTGTACCATTGCGCGCGCATCTTCTTCCTTGGCCACATTGCCGTAGTCAGAAACTGCATTACCACCGGCAGCTTTGATCTTGTCTACAACTTGGTCAGCGAGTGCACTACCTGCTCCGGAGCCATCCCGAGCGCCACCAAGGTCATTGACCACGACAGATGCACCTTCCTTTGCCAGTAACATTGCGTGGGTTTCACCCAATCCGCCGCCTGCGCCCGTTACAACAGCAACTTTACCGTCCAATAAACCCATAGTCTTGCTCCTTAAAATATTGCTCTCTGAGTTAAGAGTTTGTGCTAAAAGTTAGCGTGAAAAAGAGGCGGAAGTAAATCATATTGATAGGGTGAAAACCAGCCACTAGATCAGGGCGATATGGTCCCATAAGCAGCTGTTATTTTTTAGATTTGTGCCGTATGGATTCTGCTGGTGGGGTCAGAAGCTGTAGGTATGCCCTTCTTTCGCCCAAGAATGAAAACCAGCCTTTCGTGCCTGGGATCGAAAATTCTGCCAGCTGTCACCATAATGCATCAGTATGATTTTGCTTTTTAGGCTGGCAGGAAGGGTTGTCAGTTCATCGATCGAAGCATGTACCCCGCCCGTGAACAATTGGCAGTCGTGAAAGATAATTTCGAAGTCAAACTTTTTATCCATCGACTCAAGGAGGTCTGGGTCGAACCGGGTGTCGGAGGTGAAAAGAACTTTGTCGTTGATGATGACGGCGCAGCTCCATGCACCATCTTTCCACGAACGAGCATTGTCTGGAAAGTGCATGGTCCGGGGCATTTTGACATTAATTGATCCGATATTGGCCTCCCACGTCTCGCGCGGGTAACCCTTCAATTTCTTAGGGCGAATAACTGACCAGAGGTCTGAGAAGGTGAGTTCCCTGGCCTCTGATTTTTGTGAGCCTCCCTTCAGTGATTGTTCCCAGAGGATTTTCTCGTACGCCGTGTTAATGATCATTGTTGGCTTTTGCTGCGTTACATACCGGCCAAGTAATTGTGCTTCTTCAAGCCCGCCTATGTGGTCAGCATGGCTGTGGGTTATGAGGTAGTTTCTGATGCTGGGAAGAGGCATGCCAACATTGTGGAGCGCCTGCGAACACTTGGTGCCACAGTCGATCAGCAGGTGGTCATCGCCCTTGGCGATGATGAGGTTATTCTGGTTCAACGTCTTGGCGAAAGCGGATCCCGTGCCAATGAAATAGAGGGATAGCTCCCCCTTGGTAGTAAGTTTCACCCTTCGTCTATTCGAAATTTTCATGCTAATGGAACATCTTAAATAACAGGCATATCAATTCTGACCAGTTTACAACATCTAAGATATGAATCAGGTCACATTTATGACCATAATCCGCCTTGATACACGCTTGTTGACATCCCTGAGGAGGAGAACAGACAATGCGGCAAATTCTCTGTCGTGGGAGGATCCCGGAGTGGGGCTCCCACCGGGACAACAAATTTGAAGGTAATTAACTGATGGATGCACTAGCAGCGGCCAGCGAAGCTCTTCCAGAAGTCATTGAACTCCGGCGCAAGATCCACGCGGATCCGGAGCTTGGCAATGAGCTTCCAGATACAAGGCAAGCGGTACTTGATGCGCTAGCCGGTCTGGACCTGGATATTCGCTACAGTCAGGAAACCAGCAGCATCGTGGCGACGCTTCACGGTGTCGGAAATGGACCAAGGATAATGCTTCGTGGCGATATGGATGCGTTGCCCATGCCAGAAAATAACCAACTACCCTTCGCCTCCAAAAATAACGGCAAGATGCATGCATGCGGACATGATGCCCATACCGCGATGCTGGTAGGTGCAGCAAAGGTCCTGCACGCCAGGCACCGTGACATAAACGGCTCGATTGATTTCCTTTTCCAGACCGGTGAGGAAGGCTATTTTGGCGCCAAGCTGGTTCTCGATGAAGGCTTGTTTGACGCACCCAACTCCCCCGATGCCGTGTTTGCAATCCATATCACGCCATTGCTGGAAACGGGGAAGGTGACATCAAGAACAGGCACGATTTTGGCTGCGGCTGATGTCTGGAAGATGGTCGTCAAGGGAAAGGGTGGGCATGCATCCATGCCCCATGATTGCCTGGATCCCATTCCGGTTGCCTGTGATATCGTGAAGGCATTTCAGAGTTTTGTTGCCGGTAGAATCAATGTATTTGACCCGGTTGTGCTGACAACAACAAAAATTGAGGCTGGTACCACGACAAATGTCATTCCGGAGATCGCCAATGTACTGGGCACATTGCGCTCGACATCGGAAAAATCCAGAAAGCTTGCGCTTGAAGGTATGGCCAGGCTGTCAAAGCAAATTGCCATTGCACATGAGGTGGAGGCGGAAATCACCATTGAGCGCGGTTATCCAGTGACCGTCAATGAGGACAAATTTGTAGATTTTGCCCGCCAATGCAGCATTGAAATACTGGGTGAAAATAGGTATGTGCCCATGTGCAGTCCTATGATGGGTGCTGAGGACTTTTCCTATTTTCTGCAAAGATGGCCTGGGGCCATTTTCTTTCTTGGCGTCAAGCCAGATGATCCGGCGCTCGCTGAGCCTTGTCATTCAAGCAGGATGATTATCAACGAGGCAGGAATGGCTCATGGTATTGCCTTACATGCGGGCATTGCCATGAAGTGGCTGGATCAGCAAAGCGGAAGTTAGGCGGGGGTTGTTAACTTCTTATTCCTGGTTGTAAGGCAACACTTCCTGAAGGAATTTGAGGACGCTCTTTGCAGATTTCTCGGGAGCCTCTTCCATAGGTATGTGGCCTACTCCTGCAAATGTAACCAGACGTGTGTTCGGCATTACCTTTGTAAATCGGTGAGCTGTTTCGAGCGGCACAAATGAATCTTCTTCTCCCCAGAGTATCAATGCTGGTTGTGTGATCTTCGACAGGTCATACGTTACGCCATTGCTTTGTTCGATGCTGGAATACCTTGTCACCGTTGCATGGCGGGTTCCTCTTCTTAGAAGCAGTTCGTAGTAGCGCATTATCAACTCGTCAGTCACCACTGGAGAATTGTTGTAGGCAGCTTCGACTCCCCATTTCACCAGGTAGTAAGAATCCAGTTTTACAGCGATCAGCCTGAACCATGACTGTGCCATCAGTTTGAACACCAGGGGTGTATTCTTTTTACCGGCTGCATGTTGCCATTCGGGCAAACCAACAGCATCAATAAGAATCAGCGCCTTGACCTTGTTGTGATGGGAGAGTGCATAACGCCAGGAAACACCGCCACCCATCGAATTGCCTCCCAGAATGAAATCAGGCAGGGCGAGGTGTTCGACTACGGCGCCCAGGACCTTGAGTTGAGCACCCGTCGTATAGTCTTTGTCTGGCACTGCGCCAGTCAGTCCATGGCCGGGCAGGTCCAGGGTGACGACTCTGTATTCGTCGCCAAGAATCTCGACCCAGGGCTCCCACGTGTGCAGTGATGCGTTGGAGCCATGCAGGAGCAGGATGGTCTCGCCCCGTCGCTTCCCTTCATCTCTGTAGTGAATTTCTGTAGTGAATTCTGGACCCGTTTTCCATGATCATGAACTGGGAAGATGGGCTGGTATAGCGGGCATTTACGACATCGATTGGAATAGGCTTCTTATATAGGAATATTCCCGTGATGATCGTTAGGATTAGCAGGAAGAATGCGAAAAATTTCAATACTTTCATATTGTTAGAGCTATTCCTGAAGTCGGTGACAATTCTGCTTCGGCAGGGATACAAGAAGAATCAGTTTGTTAAAACAAATTATATTCCTTGCATCATGAATATACGTCAGTAATATCAGTGACCCCGGTTATCCAGAGGCATACGCCGTGGCACCCGCCCTATCGAAAGTATCAATTGAAGATGAGGCAGTTAAGCTGCTAATTCTACACGCTCTTGAAATCATTCGTTCTGATGATTTCGACAGGTATTTTGATTTATTCACTGATGACGCCGTATGGATGATGCCCTCCAGTTACCATGATGTGCTGGTTGATGAGGCGAAATCCTTTTATGGTTTCACCAAGAAATTCCGCTTCGATCAGGAAACTACAATTGATGAAGTGGTAGTGGAGGATGACTGGGCTTGCGTCAGGGTTGGTTTTGATGGTTATCTGCGATCAAAGTCAGATCAAAATGCGCCTTCCCTTAGATCTATCAGTCGGCACATATGGATCCTGAGGAAACAATTGGACGGCACCTGGAAGATCTTGCGAGATATCTGGAACAACCCGAAGAACGGCGCGTAAGGTCAACTGATTATCCCCTGCCTTATGGATTCATTTTGGAAGGCATCAGACCCGAAATTGCTTTGTCGCAGCATAATGGAACCACTACTGTCGCCTTCGCCCGCATGGACCATCCCAAGGTGATCCCCTCGGAATATACAAAACGACTACTGCGCGAGCAGGATGTGGGTGTAGCGCCAGGCTATACTTTTGTTCTGTGGAATGACCAGAAAATTAGGCTGTGTTTTTCCCAGAGTTGTAAAAAACTGCAGTTGGGGCTTGATAGAATCGTTAGTTTCGTTGAGCGCTATGATCACCCCTGAAAGTATGTCACTGAAAAAGGAGCCTTATACCAATGCCGATCTATGATTTTGCGATAGGACAAACCAACCCTGAGACCTTCCCGGTGAAGGAATTTAAGCAGGCAGCCATCCGGGCGATTGAAACTGAACATGAGCAATTCAACCTTTACCATGGAAACAAGGGACATGAGGGCCTGCGCAGGGCAATGGCGGAGCGAGAGAGCAAGCGGGAGGGGGTCCCGGTTGATCCGGAGCAGATAGCCATCATGAATGGGTCCATGCAGGCGGTTACCCTCGTTGGTCAGGCTCTTCGGCAGGGTAAGGACGATATAGTCATCACCGAGGAGTATACCTACACGGGGACTATTGGCGCCTATAAGGGGATCGGTCTGGAGATGGTGGGTATTCCGCTTGATGGTTATGGTATGCGCATGGATGCTTTGAGCGAAAAACTCAAAGAACTCAGTGATGCTGACCGGTTACCACGCTTTATTTATACACTCACCACCTACCAGAACCCGACCGGAACCTGCATGCCGATGGGGCGCAAACAGGAGTTGATTGGTATTGCCGCGGAGTACGATCTGCCGCTGGTGGAGGATAACTGCTACGGCGATGTTCATTTTGAGGGGGAAAAGGTACCTTCAATGTATGCCATGGATGACAGTCCTAACCAGATTTACATCGGTTCCCTGTCAAAAATCCTGGCCCCGGGCGTTCGCCTTGGTTACCTCATGGCGAAGGAGCCCATGTTCAGCACGATAGTTAACCAGCGGTTTGACGCCGGGGGAAATTATTTTGCAGCTGCGGTGGTTGCTGAGTTTTATAAGAATGGAGTCTGGGATCATTGTGAAACCACTAACCCGGTACTGAAGCAGAAACGGGATCTGTTAATTGAAGGACTAGAGGCGAATCTTGCAGATATCTGTACCTGGTCCAATCCCGTTGGCGGGCTCTTTCTCTGGTTGAGAATGCCCGAGGATACTGATATGGATAAGCTGGCTCAAATGGCTGCCGAAAGAGGCTTTTCCTTTATGCCCGGATTCGCATTTCATGTAGATTTTGAAATAAGCCCTATATCAGGCTGGCATTTGGACATGTTCCTGACGATATGATTAAGGAAGGGATTCCAGTGCTTGCTGAGGTGATCAAGCAATCACGGACAAGCAATGAGGCGCGTAATTTTGATACCCTTTTTTAGATTGACTGCTATGGAATTCTTTTTGAGCCCTGCAAAGGCGCTAAGCCGTTGCTGACAGGGAAGAGCCGTCAATTCGCCTGATTTGCCCTTCACTAACGCTGATGATGCAGGCGAAAACCAGGTAGGCGGACGCACTTAGTGCAATAGCCGCCGGCGCGGATACGATGCTCGACAAAAAGCCGACCAGCAAGCCGCCAAGTGGCATCAGGCTATAGGTGATGCTATGCAGGCCCATAACTCTACCCCTTAGCTTATCTGGTACCTGCAGTTGCAATACCGTCATTGATGTAATCATGAAGATCGAGGTGAACAGTGCAATGGTGAAACCGGCTGCCATTGCCAGGGGGTATGCGTACCCGGATGTCAGGGCATAGCTTGTAGCCAGTGCAAACAGGTAGATTGACAACCCCGAGAGTGTGGCAGCAGTGAGAATTATCCTTCCCAGCCGACGTGAATTCTGGAAGGAGCCGACGAGAACGGTTCCTGCTACCGAACCAACGCCCGTAATTGATATGAGGTATCCGTATCCAGTTTCACCTGCACCAAGCAGGTCTGAGAAGATTGGCATGATCTGCATGTAGGATGAGACAAAAAACATTCCCCCGAAGGACAGGGCAATCAGCACCAGGAATATTCTGTTGGAAATGATAAATCGCAATCCTTCCGCCACCTTCTGCAGGGTCGAAACCGGGGCCGGTGTACCTGTAGTGACCGCCCTCTGGATTTTCAGACTGGAGACAACGAGAAACATGGTAAAAAAGCCGGCACTGCAGAGGATAAAGATGAACCAGGTGCCGGTATAGGCAATGAGGATACCGCCTGCTGCTGGCATCATCATCCGGCAGCTCTGCCAGATAATTGAATTCAGGGCCACTGCGCTCATCATATCTTCGCGCTCAATGAGACTCGGAAATATGGCCTGCCTGGTTGGCCAGTCCAGCCCCGTGACAATCGAGATAAGTGCAGCGATCAGGATAACCAGCCAGGCCGTCGCGAGGTGCGTGAAATCCAGAATGGCCAGGACCAATAGTAGGAGCGCCACTAGCAACGAAGTACACATCAAGACGACTTTCTTGTTGAGATGATCGGCCAGAACGCCACCAAAAATTGTCAGTAGAATTGCGGGAATAGCGGTTGCAGCGCCAAGGTAGCCAAGCATCAAGGCTGAGCCCGAGAGCTCGAACACAAGCCAGGCCTGCCCCATGACCTGTAATTGTGTCGCACCTACGGATGCGAAAGAGCCCAGCCAGTAACGTCGGTACTGAACTCGCTGAAGTGCGCTGAGGCGACCCGAAAACTTCACTGCTGGCCTGGGAGTCAATAATCAGCCGGCAATATAGCAGAAGCCGCCAATTTGTCGCCAACGGGCCGAGACCCGCGGCAGGGAAAAGTGCTGGGAAGCTCTTTTTCAGCAACCTGCTAAAGCGGTATCATTCCTGTACTTATAATCTGGAGATCAATATGAGTTTTGAAGCAATCGTTACACCATCGGGCCAGTTTGCCTATGATCGGATGCACTTCTCCCAGGCGACAAAGAGTGGGGGATTCCTGTTTTTGTCCGGTGTCATCGGCACTGGTGAGAAGGGGAAACTTCCCGATGATCTGAATGAGGAGTTTCACAATGCCTGGAAAAGTATTGGTGAAATACTGGCTGATGTGGGTGCAGGCTATGGTGATATTGTGGAGTGCACGACCTTCCATGTCGACTTCCAGTCTCATATTACGGAGTTCACCACCATAAGGGATCAATACCTCAGTGAGCCATGGCCTGCCTGGACCGCGATTGGTATTACTGAACTTCTGGTTCCAGGGGCACATGTTGAGGTTCGTGTAACAGCTAAAATCCCAGACTAGGCTGATCGGGGTACAAGCCCGGGCAAGAACTAGCTGACGGCTTTTCTGGTCTCGACTGGAATTGGTCGGTCAGCTCTCCGTCTCCCAACGACTACCCTTCTGTCCGGGATCATCGCCCCTTGCCTTGGGCCTCGCCTGAACTGGACTCGGCTTTTTGTCTGCCGGCGCTCCTTGAATCCAGCGCCGCCAAAAGCGAGGGCGTCGGCTGACAGGACTTCGACATAACATTCGCAGCCAGCCTCTGCCAGTCGAATGGCGAAGTTCATCGCGACTTCTTCACTGACCTTGTCTTTGATAATGAATTCTTTGCCACTGAACAACCGCTCGACCTTATCTGGAGTGAGTCTGAACAATTTTTGGAATCTTGCTTTGGTGTTCGCCAGGTCATATTCACCAGTAGTAACGCCACGGAAAGCTACTCTGAATATTTCACCGTTCATCCGAAGGGATTGCCTGGTCGCCGCCACTGGTTTGAGGAAAAAGATATTAGCATCGTAACTTCCAGACTGCTAATGAAATCAAACCGGGCGAGCAACTCAGTGCCATTCGGGTGCTGGCTCCCCGGGAAAGAGTGTCGATAGAGGATTAGGCTTCAGGTCTGGTATTCGATCAGGATTGCGGTGGGACGACGGAATATTCCGCCCAGCTGGACATCCAGGTGCAGGCTTTTCATCTATACTTTGTTCAATCATTTCTCAATATGGGACTGTTTGTCAGAACATAGATGCAACTAGCTGAAATATCAGAGAATCGTCACTACCAGTTTTGGACCCTGCAGCTAATAGGCTGGACCGGCTGGATCCTTTTGTTTGCTTTGCGGGATGCCTATTGGGGGCAACCCCTGGAGCGTATTGAGCTCTTATGCGTAGGCGCTTTTGCCGGACTAATACTCTCCACTGGTCTTCGATACCTCTACCAGTTTGTCTGGGAGCGTCCGGTTTTTGTCAGGATTGTCACCATTCTTATCGCTTCCTATGTGTTTGCCGGCGCCTGGCAGGCAGCCAAAAATTTTGCGCAGTTCCAGTACTACAGCGAACACAAGCTTCTCGAAGAACTCGGTTACATGGCGTATTTCAATGGCATCGTCGGCTATTCGTTTACGCTTTTTCTGGGCTGGAGCGGGCTCTATTTTGGCATCAAATTCTATCGGTTGTTGCAGGAAGAGAAAGAAAAGAGTATTCGTGCTGAATCGCTTGCCCATGAGTCCCAGTTGCGAATGCTTCGCTACCAACTGAACCCACATTTCCTGTTCAACACCCTGAATGCTATTTCAACGCTGATCCTGGAGAAGGATACGGATACAGCCAATTCGATGATGAGTAAGTTGAGCAGTTTCCTGCGTTACTCCCTGGACAAGGCTGTATTGCAGAAAGTTGATCTGGAGCATGAAATCAATACGATGCAGCTATATCTCGAGATAGAAAAGGTACGTTTTGATGACCGCCTGAATATTGAGATCGATATAGAGAATGATGCTAGAAAAGGACTCGTGCCAAGCCTGCTTCTGCAGCCGCTTGTTGAAAATTCGATTAAATATGCAGTGGCGAACAGGGAAGATGGCGGTAAGATTACGATTCACGGAAAACTTTTTGCCGGTGATCTGCTGATTGAAGTCATTGATGATGGTCCCGGCATAGCAAGTGAGAACGGAAAGCTGCCGAACTTCAAGGGAGTTGGGTTGGCAAATACAAGAGAACGCCTGACGCAGATGTACGGTGATCACCATTCGTGCAAGTTTGGTGGGGCACTGCCACACGGGCTTAAAATAGAAATTCGAATTCCTTTTGAGACGGAATAACCATGTCGAAGCAAAGCGCTCCCTTCAGAATTATCATGGTTGATGATGAGTCCCTCGCACGAAGAGGGCTGAAACTCCGTCTGAAGGACATTGAGGGAATCGAAGTCATTGCAGAATGTAGCAATGGCAGGGAAGCGCTTGCTGCGATAGCGGAACATACACCCGATCTGGTATTGCTCGATATTCAGATGCCGGGGATGAGCGGCTTTGAGGTGATCGCAAATCTTCAACAGGACAACATGCCGCTGGTAATATTTGTGACCGCATTTGATGAGTACGCTGTGGAAGCGTTCAATGTTCATGCGGTTGACTACCTGCTGAAACCAATTGAAGTGGATCGGTTGGAAGATGCCATAAGAAGGGCCCAGGGACGAGCGACACAGAAACTGGCCGTCACTGACAAGCAAAGACTATTGGACCTTGTAATTAGTATTACGGGGAAATCAGAAACTTCCGTCGCCCAGCTAATGAAAGGTCAGAAAGGAGAGCGGGGTTTCCCTCACCGAATCGCGATCAAGGATGGTGGCGAAACAAGCCTGGTAGATGTGAAGGATATCGATTGGGTTGATGCCGCTGGTGACTACATGTGTATTCATGCGAATGGAACGACCCACATTATGCGGGTGACTATGAAGGAGTTGGAGGGACAGTTGGATCCGTCAACTTTTCAGCGGGTACATCGAAGCACCATCGTTAACCTCGACAGGGTTACTAAGGTCTGTACGCACATGAATGGTGAGTACCACCTGATTTTGTCCAATGGCACTTCGGTGAAGATGAGCCGTTCCTATAAAGAAAAGGTTAAGCACTTTTTTTAGTGTTTTGTAGCCTTGATTTCCAAGCACTTGGTTTCTGACCCGTTGCCTTTCAAGCCAGCGTAACCCAATGGTGTCATCCGAGCTTGTCGGGAGATCTCGCCGCGGGGGTTGCGCCGCGAGGACCTCGCTGTAAAGACTAGTGTGTTGAAAAATCTCTGCTATCATCCAGCGGTAAATTCATCCGGTATCAATTATGCTCAGGGTTCTGAGTCTGTTACAACTTTTGTGGAGCGTTCCCATGGCAAGTGCGGAACCAATTGTGATCGCCATTCACGGTGGTGCAGGTACTATTCCTGAAAGAATCGATGAGCGAAGGAGCGGAGGCCAATTACCGGCAGAAACTTGAGCAATCGGTTCGGGCCGGGTATGAGGTACTTGAGTCCGGTGGTGACAGTACCGATGCTGTTATCGCTGCAATTATGATTCTGGAGGACTTAGACCTTTTTAATGCTGGTAAGGGCTCGGTATTCACTCATCAGGCAGAAGTGGAAATGGACGCCTCCATCATGGAGGGAGGTTCGCTCAATGTGGGCGCGATTGCCGGCGTAAGACACATTAAAAACCCCATCAAGCTGGCCAGTGATGTGATGAATTATCCTGCCCAGTCAGACTTTTTTTTAAGCCAGTCATTGCGCAGATACAGTTCAGCAACCGCTTGCTTGAGGTCGGTGTTTTCTTTCTTGAGATCAACCACCTCATCAGAACTTGCCTCTCGAACCGTATCACCAGAC
>PVBE011996972.1_pt1 | contig 26286 bp, 21 predicted proteins | sample 1631181 | NCBI WGS metagenome assembly PVBE01 (sample SAMN08397723, study PRJNA350692) | Marine metagenome, whole genome shotgun sequencing project. | isolation source: water | place: Pacific Ocean | collected 2012-04 | reverse complement strand
GCAAACAGGATATAGGCAAAAGAGAGGAAGGCCACACAAATGGGCAAACAAGGCACATATTGTTGTTCTGTTTGCCAATGTTTTTGGCTTGCGACTTCTGCGGCGGCGGCGGAGCCGAGTAGAAGGTGACCTCGACCTCGACCGGAGGCTTGATCACATCCTTGGCGCTGAAGAGGAAGACGAAGGCCAGTACCCCGACAAGCACGTGCAGAAGCAGCGAAATGAACCCCGCCATGGGGCTCTTTCGGTTCTGTTGGGACTCGCCGGTGGTCGCGTCGAACAAGGCAACGGGCATTTAGCAGTCACGTTTCTGGGCGTCCAGAGGGAGGCAATACGGTGACCGTTTCTTGACGATCTCCTGTGATACCGTCGCGCCGATCGCCATGTTCGACCGAATCGCCCGGTTCATCTTGCAAGCGCGTTGGCTGCTGCTTGCACTTCTGGTCGCGGCGAGCGTGGCGCTCGGGCTGCCCGCGACCCAGATCGTCTTCGACTTCTCACCGCGTTCCATCTTCTTGACCGCGGACGAAGAGGTTTCGTTCCTCAAAGAGCACCGCACCGTCTTCGGAGAGGAAGACGGCATCGTCATGGTGCTGCTCGAAGCGGACGACGTCTTCGCCCCGGACGTGCTCCAGCTCATCGTCGATCTCAGCGACGACATCTCCGAGGTCGAGGGCATCGAGTCGGTGCTCAGCCTCGCCACCGTGCCGCGGCTGTCCGGCTCCCCGCCCGTCATCGAGGTCAGCCCGCTGCTGGACGAGGTGCCCGAGACGGACGAGGAGGGGGCTGAGCTCAAGGAGATCGTGCTCGCCAACCGGATCTACGTGCACCGGTTCGTCAGCCCCAACGCCCAGGCCAGCGCGCTGTTGGCGATGCTGGATGGCGAGCTGATCGAGGAGCTGGACCGTCGCCCGTGCCTGGACGCCATCGAGGGGCTGCTCGAGCAGCGGATGGGCGCGACCGACGGGGTGACGCTGACGATGATCGGCGTGCCGGTGGTGAACCGCGAGTACGCGATCCTGCTGCAGAAGGACATGACGCGGACTGTCGGCATGTCCGTGCTGCTCATCGCCATCGTGCTGATGTTCCTGTTCCGGAACCCGGTGACGGTGGCGCTGCCCCTGACGGCGGTCGGCCTGAGCCTCACCTGGACCATCGGCTACATGGTCCTGTGGGGCGACAAGATCAACATCATCAACTCGATCATCCCCACGCTGCTGTTGGTGATCGGCGTAGGCGATGCCGTGCACTTCCTCACGACCTACTACCAGGAGCTGGGGGCGGGCTCGGAGAAGCAGACGGCCATCCGCAGCATGGTCCGGCGCATCGGCGCGGCCTGCCTGCTGACCTCCATCACGGCCGCCATCGGCTTCGCCAGCCTGATGGTCGCGCGCATCGACATCATCAAGGGCATGGGTCGCGTGGCGGCGGTCGGCCTGCTGGTGTCGTACTTCGTCATCCTGCTGTTGGTGCCGTCGGTGCTGTCGCTGACGAAGCCGCCCAAGGCGGGGGTGCACGCCGACCCGAAGTCCGGCTGGATCGGCCGCCTGCTGACCTGGACCGGCGTCGTGGTGACGAACCACAAGGCCAAGGTCGTGACCGTCACCGCGCTCATCTGCGCCGCTTCCGTGATCGGCGGGATGCGGGTCAAGACCGACAACTTCCTGCTGGAGGAGCTCTTCCCCCAGAACCGCGTCAGCCAGGCGTTGGCGCGCACCGAGGCGGTGCTCACCGGCGTGATGCCCGTCGAAGTGTCGATCCGGACGGACACCGAGGGGGGCGTGCTGGAGCCCGACGTGCTGCGCGGTATGGTCGAGGTCCAGAAGCACTTCGGCGACGACCCGTTCATCGGCCACAGCGCGTCGGTGGCCGACCTGATCCTGGAGATTGGGCGCCTCACGCGCGGGACCTCGACCATCCCCGACACCCGCGCGGAGGCGTCGCAGCGGCTGCTCTACTTTGAGATGGGCGAGGACCCCTCGTTCCTGGACTCCATGGTCGACGTGACGCGCTCGCACGCGCGCATCTCCGCCACCCAGCGGGACTGGGGCACGAGCAACTTCTTCGCCTGGTACGACGGCAGCAAGGAGTGCGACCCCCGGGCGACCTGCGGCGAGCCGATCCTGGACATCGTCGACCGCGCCTTCGGCACCACCGGAGGCGTCAAGCCGGGGCTCGAGGTCCGCGTCACCGGCAGCAACCTCGTGGCCGCCCGCGCGCTGGACCGCCTCGTCGAGGACATGGTCACCTCGCTGCTGACGGCCTTCTTCGTCATCTCGCTGCTGATGATGCTGCTGCTCCGCTCGTTCCGGATCGGCCTGCTGTCGATGGTCCCCAACCTCATCCCGCTGCTGATGACCTTCGGCGTGATGGGCTGGATCGGCATCCCCCTGCGGACCTCCACGTCGCTGATCTTCTCGGTCGCCCTGGGCGTGGCGGTGAACGACACCATCCACTTCGTCACCCGCTTCAAGGAGGAGCTGTTCCTCCGCGGCGACCGCGTCGAAGCCGTACGCGCCACCCTGCTGTCCACGGGCCGCGCCATCATCTTCACGTCGATCCTGATGATCTTCGGCTTCGCCACGATGATGACGACCCGCTTCGTCGGCATCTTCCAGATGGGCCTGCTCGGCGCCGTCACCCTCATGGCCGCCCTCATCGGCGACCTGCTGCTGCTGCCGGTCTGCCTCGTGATCTTCCGCCCCTGGGAGCGGTACATCGAGAAGAAGCAGAGGGACGGGACGTGGAAGCCCGTGGAGCTGGGGAACCCGGAGGCGGAGTAGCGCTAGAAGCGCAGCACGTAGCTGAAGCTCTTGTCGCCTTCCCGCGCCTCGGGGAACTTCGCCTTGGTCAGCACGCCGCCGATGCAGCGGTCCAGCGATGCGCCCTTCGTGGGCGAGCTGTGGTCGATCTTGGCCTTCGTGCAGCGGCCCTTGGTGTCCACGGTGAGGCGGACGTCTACGCGCCGCTCAGCGCCCGAGGAGGTGTTCTCGGTGAAGCAGTTCTTCAGCGACCGGTTCTGCGACCGGATCGTCTGACCGACGAGGTTCATGTCGATCCAGGGACCGATCTCCTCGCTGGCGCGGTCCAGGTCCGTCGGGGACGACGAACCGGCGCTGTTCTCGTCGTCGCCGCCCCCGCCCAGGCCAGGGGGGAGCTCCTCGCCCGCGTTCTCCATGTCGATGAGCGTGGGCTCGTCCTCGGTGGAGGCGTAGACCTTCTGGGCGCCCGCGGAGCGCTCCTGCGCCACCGCCTCCTCCAACGCCGCGCCGGAGGACGACGCCCGCCGTCGCTCGAACGCCGACAGGTCGGCCTCGTTCGGCGTCGCCGCGTCGTTGGACTCAGGCTCTTCGGAGGGGCAGGCGGTCAACATCAGGGACGCCAGGAGGAACAACAGCGAACGACGCATCAAGTGGGCTCCGCGCACGCCAGCAGCGTGAGTGCGTCCATCCTCGGACCGAGTTCTGCCCAGCCGACCTTGAGCGACAGACCGGCACGGGCCGGGTTGTCCCCGTCGGGGTCGGCCTGGATCGCTTCCACCCCCTCCTGGAGGCGGGCGAGCACGGGCTGGACCACCTTCTTGGAGGTGTGGGGCATCAGCAGCGCGAACCGGCCGCGCCGCAAGCGAGCGAACAGGTCGTGGCTGCGGATCCGGCCGCTGACTTCGTCGCCGACGGCCTGCACCAACCGGTGGGCCGGCCCTGCGAAGGTCACCTCGCCGGCCACCTCGTCGATGCGCCAGTCGCCGCTCTGCACCGGCTCGGGGAGCCCGACCAGATCCAGGACCGCGACGGTCAACTCCAGCTTGTATCGATCCGCCCGGCTGATCTCTTCCTGCAGCCGCTGCATGAAGTACTCGCGCTTGACCGCGCCGCTGAGGCCGTCCCGGGTGGCCGACTCCAGCTGGTCGGCGCGCCGCTCGGCCAGCTGCGCGTACTGGTCGCGCACCCGCAGCAACACGTCCACCCGCGCGGCGAACTCGCGCAGGTCGACCGGCTTGCTCATGTAGTCGTCGGCGCCGCCGTACAGCCCCGCGATGCGGCTTCGGGTGTCCGACCGGGCGGACAGGAGCAGCACCGGCGTCAGCTGGCCGTGCTTGCTCTCCTTCATCTGACGGCAGACTTCGAGCCCGTCCAGGCCCGGCATCATCACGTCCAGGACGATGACGTCGAAGGGGCCCTCGTCGTGGAACCGGGCCAGCGCCTCGTACCCGTCGTAGGCCGGGACCGGCTGGAACTCCTTGACTTCCAGGAAGTCGCTGAGGATGCGAACCGCGTCCTTGTCGTCATCGACGACGAGGACTCGACGGTGTCCGTTGTTCGTGACGTCCGTCAACAGCTAGGCTCCCTCGGTCTTGAGCGACCGATGATACCCGAGGACCTCGACGATTACCGACGACTCGTTGCCCGCGTCGACGATCACGCCGAGCGCGTGACCGCGGCCTGGAGCCATCGCTTCGCGTGCCGCTCGGGATGCTCCGGATGCTGCCAGCGCAGCCTGTCCGTCGCGGGCGTCGAAGCGTCGTCCATCGGAGCCTGGATCGAGGAGCACGGCCTGGCCCCCGAAGCGGGCGACGGCGAACCCTTCGTCAGCCCCCTGACCGTGGTCAATCCCGACGACGTCACCCCCTGCGCCATGCTCGACGCCGGCGGTCAGTGCCGCATCTACCCCGTGCGCCCCGTGATCTGCCGCACCCACGGCCTCCCCGTGGCGATCTCCGACGGCGAGGGCGGCAAGCGCGGCGACACCTGCCCCCTGAACTTCACCGAGGCGGGCCTGGGCGAGGTCCCGTCAGCCGACTTCCTCGACCTGACGACCCTGGACACCGTGCTCGCGGCCGTCGATCTCCGCTTCTCCCTCGCCACCGGCAGCAGCCCCGGCGAGCGCGTGCCGCTGTCCGATCTGGCGGATCGATGAAGGACTTCCTCGTGCTCTTCCTCGGCGGCGGCTTCGGCGCGGCCGCCCGCTACGGCACCGGCCTGCTCGCCGAGCGCGTGCTCGGCGAGCACTTCCCCTGGGGCACCCTCATCGTCAACGTCGGCGGCTCGCTGATCATCGGCGTGCTCATGCACTTCGCCCTCACGACGGACTGGATGACGCCGCGCGCCAAGCTCGCCCTCGTCACTGGCTTCTGCGGTGCCTTCACCACGTTCTCGACCTTCAGCTACGAGACCACCCGCGCGATCCAGGCCGGCGACTACCGGGTCGCGGCGATGAACGTGGGGTTGAACGTGGTGCTGTGCCTGGGGGCGACGTTCCTGGGCCTCTACGGGGCCAGCCGGATCCCCTGAATCCGCTTGATCTGGAACTTGATGTCCTCGTCCAGCCGGTGGTGGTGTCCCTGGAAGAACGACGCGCCGCCGTCCTCCCGTACTTCCGCCGGGGTGACGCGGCTCAGACCGCCGGGATCGTTGTCGCCGGTGCTCGGGTAGAGCACGTCCAGGTCCAGGCTGAGCCGGATGGCCGCCTTGATGACGCTGATCGTCTTGGCCGGGGACAGCTTCAGCAGATCGCCGGCGCCCGCGGCCGCGGGCTTGATGCTGAGGTCCGCGCCGACGGCGTTGCTGCCGACCCGCCCTGACCGGAAGCCACGCTGCGCCATCGCCTCCTTGCCGCCTTCAGCGGTGGGGGCGCCGAGCATCACCAGCGACTTGCTGGGGAAGAACATCGGCTCGTCGCGGCCGTCGAAGGTGTCCTCGGAGTCGCCATCGAGCATCCCGTGGAGGTGCCCGCGACGCTTGTCGGGATCGTCGGCGATGTCGTACTTGCGCACGCCCGGGGCCGGGTCGAGCTTCTTGCCCCGCAGCGCCTCCAGCAACTCCTCACGCTGCTCCCGCGCCACCGCGATGACCCCGGGGGCCAGCTTCGCGTGGGCGATCTCGTTGTCGTCCAGCAGCTTCTGCAGGACCTTGGCCCGCTCCTTGTTGGCGGTGACCACGAGCGCGTCGTGGAACTCGATCTCGCCGTGCTTGCCCGCCCAGTCGCGGATGGTCGACTTCACGTTCTGCGGAGCGCCGACCTGCGAGCCCTCCGCGAGGAACCGGATCAGCTGATCGCGGCGCCACCCTTCATCGAGCGCCTGCCGCAGGGACTCACGCGTGAGCAGGTAGGTGCTCGCGCGGTCCACCCGCTTCAACTCGGCCAGCTCGCCGAGCTTCCACAGCGTCTTCAGCGGGAGCCCCACCGGCGCGAGGATCTCGAAGGTCGGCTGCAGCATGAACTTCACGCCCGCGTTGGCCTCGAGCTGGTTCAGTCCCTCGCCGCTGACGAAGATGCGACCCGCCCGGCTCAGCCGCAGGTAGCTCCCCTCGGGTCCGAGCCCGCTCTCGAGCAGGCCGGCCAGCTGAAGCACTTCCAGCGGGGGGTTGGGATCGTAGAAGCCGGACGGCGGCAGGTAGTAGCTCTTGCGTACGTAGCGTCGGTGGAACACGCCGCCCATGTAGCGGCGCCGGTAGACCGTGCGGAGCGACCGCAGCTGGCCCCACTCCTCGGGGTCCATATCCACCAGCGCGTCCATCAACCAGATGAGCAGCTTCTCCCGGCGCCGGAAGTACGTCATGTAGACGTCCCGCCGCTGCCGCGCGCTCATCGACAGGAACTCCGCGAGGGCGAGGTCGTCGACCTCCAGGTGGCCGCCGCGGTGGTGGACCAGACCCAGCTCGCGGACCACGTCCAGGTGCCACTCCAGGACCTTCTCGGTGGCGCTGTCGCCCCACAGGCTGCTGAAGAAGGCGACGAGCTCCTCGTGGTGCTTCTTGAACACCTCGTCCTTGCGCGTGACCTTCACCGGGTGCTGGCGCAGGTACGCCAGGAACGACACCACCGAGAACCCGACGGGGTGGCGGTAGTTGGTGTCCTTGCTCAGCCGGACGTCGCCCTCTTCGACCTTCGCGGGGGCGAGCCCGAGGCGCTTGCGGAACTGGTGCCGGAGTTCCAGCGCCAGCGGTTCGGGCATGACGTAGAAGAGTGGCGGGCTCTGTCGGGAGTTGCCGAACACCCACAGATCCAGACCCAACGAATGCAGCACTTCGGCCCACAGCACCTCGGACATGCCGTGGGCCTGGGTGAGCTCCTGAAGCAGCCACGTGCCCCCCGCGATCCCACGGCTCTGCAGCAGCCCGATCAGGGCGACGTGATGCGTCTTGGGCATCTCTTTGAGGCGGGCGCGGACCCAGTGGCGATCGCCGAACTTCTCGATCAGGCCTTCGGCGATGGCCGCCGATTCCTTGTCGGTGAACCCCAGGATCCCGGCGCGCGTAGCGGCAGCCTTGTCCGATTCGGTGCCGTACCGGTCGTGGTACTGCGCCAGGATCGGATGCGGGAGACTTCGGAAGAAGCCCGCGAGATCCATCTAGTCCTCTCCCTCGTCCTCGACCCATTCGCGAGAAGGGGTCCATTCCTCGATGTGATAACTGTACCCCTGCTCCGTCAAGAACAACTGTCGATTGTGGGCGAACTCCTGCTCACGACTGTTCCGGGTCACCACCGAGTAGAAAAATGCTTCTCCCCCGCTGGGACGAAGGATCCGGCCCAGCCTCTGGGCCTCTTCCTGCCGTGAGCCGAACGTGCCCGAGATCTGAATGGCGACGTTCGCGTCGGGCAGGTTGATGCTGAAGTTGGCGACCTTGCTGACCGTCAGGACCTTCAGGTCGCCGGACCGGAACTCCGCATAGAGCCGGTCCCGCTCGTCGTTCGGCGTCTTGCCCGTGATGAGCGGCGCCCCGAACATCTTCGCCACCAGCTCGAGCTGATCGAGGTACATGCCGATCACCAGGACCTTGTCGTCCTCGTGCTCCTCCAGCAGCTCCTCGATGGCGAGCATCTTCATCGGGTTCTCAGCCGCGATGCGGAACTTGCTGCGGTCGTCCGCCTGGGCGTACCGGAAGGCCAGCTTGGGCGGCAGGTCGACCCGGATCTCGTAGCAGTGGGCCTCCGCGACGAACCCCTTGGACTCGAGCACACGCCACGGCACATCGAACCGCTTGGGGCCGATGAGGCTGAAGACGTCAGCTTCGCGCCCGTCCTCGCGCACCAGCGTCGCGGTGAGGCCGAGGCGGCGGCGCGCCTGGATGTCGGCGGTGATGCGGAACACCGGCGCCGGCAGGAGGTGGACCTCGTCGTAGATGATCAGGCCCCAGTCGGACGCGCTGAACAGGCCCAGGTGGGTGAACACCGCGTCGGTCGACTTCCGGTGGGTGAGGATCTGATAGGTCGTCACGGTGACCGGTCGGATCTGCTTGCTCCGGCCGCTGTACTCACCCACCTGATCGGCGGTGAGGTGGGTCCGGTCGACGATCTCTTCGATCCACTGCCGCACCGCGCTGACGCCGGTGGCGAGGATCAGGGTGTGGCAGCCCGCCGCGGCCATCGTGGCGATGCCGACGATCGTCTTGCCGGCGCCGCACGGGAGCACGACGACGCCGTGGCCTCCGTCCTCGGAGCCGGCCTTCATCCACGCCGCGACGGAGTCCCGCTGGTACTTGCGCAGGCCCCACCCCTTGCCCTCGATGGTCTGGCGGCGCATCGAGATCTTGAGCGACTCGCCCTCGACGAAACCGGCGCGGTCCTCGACCGGGTAGCCGAGCTTGAGCAGCGCCTGCTTGATGACACCGCGGTTGCCCAGGGGGACCCGGTACAGCCCCTCCCGAACCGGAGCGCCCAGCAGGGGGATGATCTTCTTGCTGCGGATGACCTTGCGGGAGACGTGGGAGTCCCGAATCTCCAGGAGCAGGTCGCCCCCCTCCTCCTGGGCGGGCAGGAGCACGACCTTGCCGAAGCGGGAGATCTTTTCGCTGACGTCGTCGATGACGTCCGGCGGGACCTCGTACTTGCTGAACTTTTCCAGCCCCGCACGGATCTCGGACCCCCGCAGCCCCGCCCCCGCCGCGTTCCACAGCGACAGCGCCGTGATTCGGTAGGTGTGGATGTGCGCCGGCGACTTCTCCAGCTCCGCGAAACGGGCCAAGAAGTCCCGCGCCTCACCGTAGTTGTTGTTGTCCACCTCAAGCAGCAGCGAGCCGTCGCCCTGCACGATGAGGGGGTTGTCCGGATTGAAGAACATGGCCCTCTATTCGATGGACACAGCCTCCCAAGCTGCGCCCCATGTCGCCCCCGTGTCGGGGAATTCCCCACTCGTGGGATAGGCGAAGATAGTGAAGCCCTCAAAGGCGGTCAAGATCGCACTGGAGCCGCGTTACACTCGGTTCATGAAACTCCTCCCAATCGTGTTCGTAGCCCTCGCGTTCCCCGGAACCGCGATGGCCGGCAAGGCGTTCGACCAGGACGACGTCACCGGCCGCCAGCTCATCGAGTACCTGGACCACGACAGCTGGCGTTTTCGTCATGACGCATGCGAGGAGTTGGCCGATCGCAAGATGATCCAGGCCGAGGCGAAGCTGGTGCAGCTGGTCTCGGAGGACCCCGCCGAGCGGGTGCGTCGGCAGTGCCTCAAGGCGCTGGAGCACCTGGGCAGCGCGCAGCTGGTGCCGGCCGCGGAGAGCATGGCGCTGAACGACGGCGATCCTGACAACCGCCGCACCGCGCTGGCGATCATCGAGGATGACGGCAGCGAACGGTCGGGTCCGATCCTCGGGACCATCGTCGCCGGCGACCCCGATGCGGGCACACGACGCAAAGCCGCGATCATTCTCGGGAAGAAGGCGTGGCGGAACGGCTTCGACGGCTTGCGCCAGGCTGCCCTCTCGGACGCCGACAAGGGGGTGCGCGAAGCCGCCGTCGAGGCCCTCGGCCGACGACCCGCGGCCGACGACCGCGACACCCTGGTCACCTGCCTCGACGACACCGAGGAGGACGTGCAGATCGACGCTGCCCGCGCGCTCGTCAAGCTGGGCGACCGAAGCGTCGCGTCGGTCCTGCGGGACAAGGCGTTGGACGCCAAGGATTCGGACGTGGCCGAAGAGTTCAACGAGGCGGCGGAGAAGCTCGGTGGCTGAAATAGCCTCCGAGTACAGCCCGTAACGGCTCCTGATGGGCACCGCTTTCCTCGTCCACTCCCTCGCCACCTCGCCCTTCTTTGCGGCGCGGGCCTTCCTCGCGACGTTCCTGGTGGCCTTGACCTGCCGGTTCGCCCCCGAGCTGGCCCCCTACATCGACACCGACACCATGAAGCTGCTGATGGCGGCGCCGTGGTGGCTGACCCACGACGTGACGATCGGCGTGCTCGCCCTGCTGTCCGCCTTGGAGTTCGCCGCCACCAAGGACCCCGACGCGCGGGCCCTGATGGCGGAGGTCGATCCGCTGCTCAAAGGCGGCTTCTCCTACGCGACGACCGCGGGCCTGATCGACGCCAACGACGCGGCCCTGTTGTCCCCGTCGCTGGCGGGCTTCGACCCGCTGTTCATCTGGGCGCTGGTGCCCGCGACCATCACCATCCTCATGGCCCGCACCCGCGGTCAGATCCTGACGTCGCTGGCCGACATGGACGGCGACGACGACCTCGGCGTGCAGAAGCTGGGCGTCTGGCTGGAGGACTTCTTTGTCGTCGGCGGCGTGCTCATCGCCGCGCTGCTGCCCCTGCTGGCGTTGCTGCTGTTCATCGCGTCGCTGGGGCTGCTCGTGGTCACCCGCTTCACGGTCAAGTGGCTGGACGATCGCAAGCGGGAGCCGTGCCTGACCTGCGGGCAGGCGGTGCACCCGACCGCGCCATCGTGTGGCAGCTGCAAGACGACGATGGACAGCCCCGTGCGGGTGGGCGTCTTCGGCCAGGCCAAGAGCTCGACCGCCAAGGATCTGGACGCGCACCGGCGCGAGCTCGTTCTCCGAGGCCGCTGCGGGGTCTGCGCGGAGCGGCTCGGCAAGCGCACCACGGATCAGTCTTGCGAGCTGTGCGGAGCGCCCGCGTTCGCCGATCCGGCCGTCTTTGACGCCTGGCTCAGCCAGCTCGATCGCAAGCTCCCGATGACGATGGGGGTGGTGGCCGTATTCAGCCTCATCCCGCTGGTCGGCATCGTGCCGGGGATCATCTACCTGCGGCTGAACCTGATCGCCCCGATGCGGCGCTACACCCCCCGCACCGTCGGCTGCGCCACCCGCTGGGTCACCCGCCTGGTGAACATCCTGCTGATCCTGCTGCAGCCGGTCCCCGGCCTGGGGGCCATCACGCTCCCGCTGATCGCGTTCACCAACTACCGGATGTACCGCGCCGCCCTCACCGGCAGCACCGAGTTGGATGAGGCGGCCCCCGCAACCGCGTGACCCAGGGACGCCAGCTGCGCGACAACTCTCCGTCTCCGGGCCTCCCCGTCTCCATCCAACTCGGTTCGACATGCGGCACCACCGTCGCCAGATACGGCATCTCGACCCCAGGAGGCCGCGCCGCCGCGTGAGCTCTCGGCTCCCGCCTAGGCCATTCCCTCGGAGTCGACGTCGTCCCAGCGGCCGGGCACCCCGCGCACGCTGGTCGCTCCGGCGACGCCCATGCGGAGGATGACATCGAGCACGTCGAGGAAGCGATCGATCTCCGAGTCGTCGTTGACCGTCACGCGGATGAAGTCCGCCATCGGGCCGGCGTGGCCCTGGGTGCCCACGAGGATCTTGTGCGCGGCGAACGCCGCCGCCCACGGCTGAATCGGGGCGGCGAGGCGGATCAGGAGGAAGTTGCAGCGGGTCTTGTGGGACTCGATCTCCCGGCTCGTCAGCTCCTGGTGGAGCCTGTCCAGCGCCGCCCGCACGCAGGCGACGTGGGCCTCCACCGACGGCTGATCGCTCATCGCCGCGAGCGCGGCCGCGATGGTGGCGGCAGACGTGGTGAACGACGGGCGGGCCACGTCCACGGCCGCGATCACCTCTGGCGCGCCGACGAGGTAGCCCACGCGCATGCCCGCGAGCCCGTAGTCCTTCGACAGCGAGCGGAGCACGAGCACGTTGGGGGGGACCTCGGTGACCGGGTCGTCCAGCAGGGAGTGGCCGTGGAACGTCGCGAAGGTCTCGTTGATGAGGAACAGCGACGCGGGCGAGGCGGCGGCGAGGCCGTACAGCTCCGCGTTGCTCAGCGCGGTGCCGGTGGGCGCGTTGGGGTTGGCGACGCAGACCATGCGCGGCGTCCGCGGGCTCAGCGCCTTGTGGAACTGGTCCAGCGGCAACTCGAGGTCGTCGCCGTGGTCCACCCGTTCGACGAACGCGCCGGCCACCTCGGCCGCGGACAGGAATGCCCCGAAGGTCGGCCGCGGGATGACCACGCGGGCTCCCGGCTCGAGGAACGCGTTGAACGCCCATCGAATCGCCTCGTCGGCGCCGGCGGTGATGGAGACGCACTCGGTCGGCACGCTGTGAAGCTGGGCGATGACGTCGCGCAGCGGCCAGGGGTCCGGGTAGCGGGCGATCTCCTCGTCGGTCAGCCCCCGGATCGCTTCCACCACCTTGGGTGAGGCGGGGCGGGGCGATTCGGCGAGGTCGAGGCGGAGGTAGTCGCGGCGCCCCCGTCGGGCCGTGCGGACACGGTAGGCGCGCTCGACCGCCTCCCGCGGTTTGGGAGGCTCCGGCGGCTCCTCGACGGACTCCTCCTCAGCCGATTCCTCGGGCGAGGGAGGTTCCGGTTCCTCCGCGAGGTCCGCGGGGGGTGGTTCGGTCGGTTGCAACTGGGGCCATCATAGATCCTGTCGGCTACACTTCTCAGCCGTGATCGTCCTAGGCATCAACGACAACCATGATTCAGGCGCCGCGCTCTGCATTGACGGAGAGCTGGTCGCCGCCGTCGGGCAGGAGCGGATCGACCGCACCAAGAACTCCGGCGCCTTCCCCTGGGACGCGATCGACGATGTCCTGCACATCGGCGGCGTGCACAAGCGCGACATCGATCGGGTCGTCTTCGGGAGTCACTTCACGCCGGCGACGGCGCTGCGGCGGCTGACGAAATTCCACCACTCGACCAAGTCGGCGGCGTCGCAGTATTCGCCGCTCCTGAACGCCTACATCCTGTACCAGGTGGGCATCAAAGAGACGGGGATGTGGCCGATGGAGGCCGACCTGTCCCGCCGCCACCTGAGCAAGAAGCTGCGCGCGATGGCGATCTCGGCGCCCGTGGTCACGCTCGAGCACCACAGCGCCCACGCCTACTCGGCGTACCGCTCGCAGCCGCACCACGACGCGCTCGCCATCACGGTCGATGCGATGGGCGACGGCACGTCGGTGACGGTGTCGCTGGGCAACGCCGGCGACCTGAAGCTGATCTACCGGCAGTCCGGGCTGGCCGCGATCAACACGTACTACTCGCGCATCACCGAGTGGCTCGGCTTCCGGCCGAACCGCCACGAGGGGAAGATCACGGGCCTGGCCGCCTACGCCGAGCCACCCGAGGAGCTGCTCGTGCACTTCCGCAAGCAGTTCCACTTCCGCGAGAAGAGCGGCGGCTTCAACCTCATGAACTACGGTCGCATCCAGAAGAAGGACGACCGCTGGCACCGCTTCCTGGAGAAGTACAGCCGCGAGCAGATCGCGGCGTCCTTGCAGCGGAACCTGGAGCATCAGATCTGCGCCTTCATCGGGCACTGGGTGCGCACCACCGGACGCGGCGATCTCGCCCTCGCCGGCGGCGTGTTCGCCAACGTGAAGCTGAACCAGCGGATCCACGAAATCCCGGAGGTCGACAGCCTCTTCGTCTACCCGAACATGGGCGACGGAGGCCTCGCCGCGGGCGCCGCCCTGGCCCTCAGCTCGGTGGTCCCCCACGAGCTCAAGAACGTCTACACCGGCCGCGACTACGACGCCTCGGAGTACGAGCGGGTGCTCGCCGAGACGGACCTCATCTACGACCGTCCCCAGGACCTGACCGAGCAGGTCGCCGAGGCCCTCGCCGACCGCAAGGTCGTCGCCCGGGTGGCCGGCCGCATGGAGTGGGGGCCGCGGGCGCTGGGCAACCGGACCGTCATGTTCCGGCCCGACGATCCCGCCGTGAACGACTGGCTGAACAAGAAGCTGCACCGCACCGAGTTCATGCCGTTCGCCCCGGTGACCCTCTGGGAGGAGCGGGAGCGCTGCTACCTGAACCTCAAGGGCGCCGAGAACGCGGCCCGGTTCATGACCGTCTGCTTCGACTGCACCGACGAGATGAAGGCCCACAGCTCCGGCGTCGTGCACTGCGACGGCACCGCGCGACCGCAGCTGCTCCGGCGCGAGGACAACCCGGACTACTACGACATCGTCGCGGCGTTCCACCGCCGCACGGGCATCCCGAGCGTGATCAACACGTCGTTCAACATGCACGAGGAGCCCATCGTGCGGTCGCCTCGCGACGCCGTCCGCGCCTTCGTGCAATCCGGCCTCGATCTGCTGATCCTCGGCCCCTACCTCGTCCGCCAGGCCGGCGACGTCTCCTGATTTGAGCGACGACACCCCGGCTGTCCCCCTCGACTTCCGGCGGTTGTCCCCCGACGACATGGTTCGCACCGCCCGCGAGCACCACGCCGAGATGGAGCGTCGGCGCACCGTGCGGCAGTTCAGCGAGGAGCCGATCCCCCTGGAGGCCGTGCGTGAGTGCATCGCCGCGGCGTCGGCGGCGCCGTCGGGGGCCCACCGCCAGCCGTGGACCTTCGTGCTCGTCACCGAGCCGAACCTCAAGCGGCAGATCCGGGAGGGGGCCGAGGCCGAGGAGCGCGCCTTCTACGGCGGCCGGGCGGGGGCCGAGTGGCTGAAGGACCTGGAGCCGTTCGGGACCGACGCGAACAAGCCCTTCCTGGAGACCTGCCCCGCGCTGATCGTCGTCTTCGCCCAGGCCAAGGGGCCCGACGGCGAGAAGCACTACTACGTGCCGGAGTCGGTGGGCATCGCCTGCGGCTTCCTGCTGACGGCGCTGCACCGCGCCGGCCTCGCGACCCTGACCCACACGCCATCGCCCATGCGCTTCCTGCGCGAGATCCTCGGTCGGCCCAAGCACGAGCGGCCGTTCCTGGTCATCCCCGTGGGCTTCCCCGCCGACGGCTGCGAGGTGCCCGCGATCACCCGCAAGCCGCTCGACCGAGTGCTGGTCGAACGATGAAGACGACCCTCGTCGTGCTGATGCTGCTGGCTGGCTGCCCGATCCCCGCCCCCTTCGACGTGGACCGGGACGGCTGGGGGGCCGACGACGGAGACTGCGACGATGAGGACTGCAACGGGGTCGACGCGCCCGCTCCCGGCACGGACGACGACGGCGACGGCTATGCGGGCGCTGACGACTGCGACGACACCGATCCGTTCATCCACCCCGGCGCCATCGAGCTGTGCAACGGCATCGACGACAACTGCGTCGGCGGCGCCGATGAGGACTTCGATCAGGACGGCGACGGCGCCACCACCTGCGGCCCCGACTACACCCACGGCACCGCCGACGACGACTGCGACGACACCGATCCGAACCAGTTCCCCGCCAACCCGGACGTCTGCGACGGCGACGACAACGACTGCGACGGCGCGGTCGACGAGCTCAGCGACGAAGACGGGGACGGCACCACCACCTGCGGCGACGACGGAATCGTCGGCACCGAAGACGACGACTGCGACGACAACAACGCGGCCGTAGAGCCGTTCGTGTGGGACGACTGCGACGGCGTCGACGTCAACTGCAACGGCCTCGTCGACGAGGACTGCGACCCCGGCGGCGGCGGCGACCCCACCTGGTACTGCTACGCGGACGCCGACGGCGACGGGTGGGGCAGCTCGGCGACCGTCGTCACCACCGACGCGGACTGCGACGACCCCGGCGAGTCTGGCCTCACCGGCGACTGCAACGACGGCGACCCGTCCGTCTCGCCGTCGGCGTTGGAGTGGCCCAACAACGGCGTCGACGAGGACTGCGACGACGCAGATCAGGTGTCGACGTGCGATGGCCCGTTCCTGTCCGCCTCGGAGGGCGAGCCGAACAACTCCACCGACCAGACGAACCTGATCGTCAGCAACGACGGCCACCTGCAGCTGGACGGCTCCATCACCTGCGGCAGCGGCGGCGACGAGGACTACTTCAGCGTGAACTTCGGGTGCAGCGGGCCGGTGACGTTCGAGCTGGACGCGGTGGGAAGCGCGAGCACGCTGCAGTTCGAGGTCAGCGGCTCGGCCGTGGCCTCAGGCACCACCGCCGCGAGCACGACGGCCTCGACGGGATCGATGGTGATTCACGTCTGGTGCAGCGCCGGCAGCTCGACGACGTACGAGTTCGCGATCGACTGGGACTAGCCCTTCTTGGACTCGGCGTAGCGCCGGATCGACACCGCCATGTTCTTCATGTTCGGCGCGATCTGCTTCTCGATCGCCGCCTCGACCTGCGGCTGGAACTTCCTGGCGAGGAACTTCGGCACCCCCGGCACGTTGCCCGGGTGGGTCACCAGGTCGATGTCCATCGACAGCATGGTCTGCTCGCCGTCGGCCCAGAGCCGCGTCGTTCCTTCGCACTCAAACGCGCGCGCCCCCACCCGCGGCTCCAACCACCACCGGGCGGACATCGTCGAGGTGGTCCAGACCGCGTGGTCCTTCCAGCTGAACAGCTCCGGCTTCACGAACTTCTTCACCGGCCCCGGCACCCGGCTCATGTCGCCGTGCCACAGGTTGGTGATGTGCACGAGGTCACCCTCCTCGCGCCGCTCGGTGACCACGATCCGCTCGATGTCGTACAGAAACGGCACCAGGCTGGGCATGTCGTCGCGCATCAGGTGGAACGCGTCGTCGACGGTCAGGGGGATCGGCTCGGAGACGAGGATCTTCATGCTTGAGAGTCTTCCACAGCGGCGACGTCGCCTTGGAGTTCGGCCAGGGATGCACCCTGGCGGGCGAGGCCGAACAGGCCCAGAGGCACGGTCCAGAAGATGACCGCGCCGGTGACGATGAGGCTGATCGCCAGCGCGTCGTCCTTCGGCACGCCGAACACCTCGGACATGATCAGGACCGAGACCCACTGGTGGATGCCGAGGCCTGCAGGCGCCGTCGGCGCCGCGATGGCGAAGCTGCTGATCACCGTCTGGAGCACCGCCGCCGTCCACAGCCCCTCGGCCTCGAAGCCGAAGGCGCGGATGCAGATCCAGACCGACCAGCACTCCAACGCCCAGATGACCGCCGTCCAGCCCGCCGCCTTGCCCGCGACGGACCGCTGCTGCATCACCCCGAGCCCCTCCCGGAACTTCGCCGCGATGCCCGCGACCTTGCCCATGAGGCCGTCCGCGTTGCCGTCGCGGGGCAGCCGCAGCCACAGGAACCACAGCACGATCAGCCCGCCGATCGACGCCACGGTCAGGATCTGCGCCCCCTCCCCGACCCAGTCCGGGAGCGTTGCGGGGAGGAACATGAGCGTGATGTAGAAGAAGACGATCAGCGTCAGCGCGTCGAGGAACCGCTCGAACACGATCGTCGCGATCACGCTGGGGAACGGCACCCGGGCCCGCCGCGAGTACAGCAGCGAGCGGCCCAGCTCCCCCAGCTTCGCGGGCAGCACGTAGTTGCCGAAGTAGCCCAGGAACAGTGCGTCGAAGACCAGCCAGCGAGCCGGCGGATCCTCGGCGGTGTTGGTCCGCGGGAGACCGTGCTCGTGCGGCACCGACTCCAGCACCACGTTCCAACGCACCGCCTTGAGGCTCAGCACGACGAGGTGGAACACCAGCACGGCGGCGAGCAGGCCCAGGTTGGCCCCGCGGAAGCTGTCCACGAGGTCGTCGAAGCTGACCTGCGTTCGGTAGTGCAGGTACAGCGCCAGCAGCAGCACACCGGAGATGGCCAGGCCGATGGCGAACCGCTTGCTCAATGAGGACTCCGGCGCCTCCTCCGGAACAGCCCGGCGGCGGGGACCGCGCAAGCTAGCAGGGAGGCGGCCTTGGGCGATACCGACCAGCCGCAGCCGCGCGTGGTGCACCCTCCGGAGGCCGCGTCGTCGTCGTCTCCGCCGGCGGTCGTGCAGCCCTCGTCGACCTCTCCGTCGCAGTCGTTGTCGGCCTCGTCGCACTGCTCGAGCGCGCCCACCCGCACGCCGCGGAGCGTGTCGTCGCAGTCACCCGCGCAGGGCGCCTGCCCGTCGGCGTCCTCGTCCACCTCCGAGGGGGCGAGGGTGCCGTCGCAGTCGCTGTCGACGCCGTCGCAGCCTTCGTCGGCGTGGGGGTGAACGCTCGCCTCGATGTCGTCGCAGTCGCCTGCGCAGCGCCGCCAGCCGTCGCCGTCCTCGTCCGTCTCGTCGAGGGGGACCTCGCCGTCGCAGTCGTTGTCGAGGCCGTCGCAGATCTCCGGCGCGCCGGGGAACACCTCGGCGCGCAGGTCGTCGCAGTCGCCACCCTCGGGGGGGACCCCGTCGCCGTCGAGATCCGCGTACGCGGGCGCCGGAAGCGCCAGCGCTGCCACCGCCAAGACCAACCCAAGAATGGGCATTGTGCAGGGTCTGACCCCCTTGCCCCCCTTGCGGGGTGGGCTAGCGAGGGGTCGGTTCACGGCGCCTTCGGAGGGTGGCGCCCGCCAGCAGCAGCAGCGACATCCAGCCCGTCGACGCAGGCGCCTCAGCGGCGAACGAGGAGCCGGCGCAGCCGCAGTCGGGTCCGCCGCCCGCGACGAGGTCGCCGTCGTCGTCCCCGGTGGCGTCGTCGTCGTCGTCCCCGATGCTGTCGTCGGTGGGATCGAGCACGTTGATGATGCCGTCCTCGTCGTCGTCTCCGATGCCGTCGGGGCCGTCGAGGATGCCGTCGCCGTCGGTGTCCGGGTCGAATGGGTCCGCGCCCACGTCGATCTCGGTGCCGTCGTCCATGCCGTCCTCGTCCGTGTCCGCCGACAGCGGGTTGGTGCCGTGCACGTCCACCTCGTCGCCGTCGGTGAGGCCGTCGTCGTCGGTGTCGGAGTTGTTCGGGTCGGTGCCGAACTCATCGATCTCCTCGCCGTCCAGCAGGCCGTCGTCGTCGCTGTCCTCGTCCGTCGGATCGGTCTCCGTCTCGAACACCTCTTCACCGTCCTCCAGGCCGTCGTCGTCCGTATCGGCGTCGTAGGCGTTGGTGCCCAGGTCGGCCTCCTCGAGGTTGCTGAGGCCGTCGCCGTCGGGGTCCGCATCGGGGCCGTCGGTGTCGTCCGGGTCCAGCCAGTTGGGGGTGCCGTCGGAGTCCACGTCGCCGTCGCCTTCGACCACGTCGGGGGCGCCGTCGCCGTCGGAGTCCAGGTCGTACGCATCGGGGCTGCCGTCGCCGTCGGTGTCGACATCGCCCTCGACCGAGTCGTCGATGCCGTCGCCGTCGCTGTCGGTGTCCGCGTAGTCGGGGATGCCGTCCTCGTCGAAGTCGCCGTCGCCCTCGAAGGCGTCGGTCAAGCCGTCGTCGTCGCTGTCCTCGTCCAGGTAGTTGAGGATCCCGTCCTCATCGGCGTCCGGGTTGGGCTCGCCGTCGCCGTCGCTGTCGACGTTCAACTCGTTGAGGGTGGCGATGCCGTCGCCGTCGTCGTCGCCGTCGAGGGCGTCGATGATGCCGTCCTCGTCCGAATCGACGGGGTTGGCGAGGTCGGCGCCCACCTCCGCGCCGTCCTCCAGGGAGTCGCCGTCGCTGTCGGCGTCCTGCGGATCGGTGCCGAGCACGGCCTCTTCGGCGTTGGTGAGGCCGTCGCCGTCGGGATCGGCGTCCGGACCGTCGGTGTCGTCGATGTCGAGGAAGTCGGGGATGCCGTCGCTGTCCGCGTCCCCGTCGCCGTCGATGTCGTCGGTGTCGTTCTCGCCGTCGGCGTCCGTGTCGAGGTAGTTGGGCGTGCCGTCGCTGTCGGCGTCGCCGTCGCCCTCGTAGCCGTCCTCGAAGCCGTCGCCGTCGCTGTCGTCGTCGAGGTAGTTGGGGACCGTGTCGCCGTCGGGGTCGAAGCTGCCTTCGTCGGAGGTGAGGATGCCGTCGCCGTCGTCGTCGTCGTCCTCGAAGTCGGCGAGGCCGTCGTCGTCGGTGTCCGTCGGGTCGGTGGGGTCGCCGACCTCGGTGGCGTCGCCGATGCCGTCGCCGTCGCTGTCCGGGTTCAGCGGATCGGAGCCCGCCGTCGCCTCGTCGTCGTCGGAGAGGCCGTCGTCGTCGTCGTCGGTGTCGGTGCAGTCGGGGTCGAGGTCGCCGTCGAAGTCGTCGTCCTCGTCGACCAGGGAGCCGTCGCAGTCGCTGTCGACCGCATCGCAGGCCTCGGCGGCGCCGGGGAAGACGAGGTCGTCGAAGTCGTTGCAGTCGCCGGTGGTATCGGCCGGGTCGTCGCAGCCGTCGATCTCCAGGTCGTTGCAGTAGCCGTCACCGTCAGCGTCGTCCTCGACGCAGTCGGGGATGCCATCGCCGTCGAAGTCACCGAAGATCTCGATGATGTCGCCGTCGCAGTCATCGTCGACGAGATCGCAGACCTCGATGCCGCCGGGGAAGACGTCGGGGTCGCCGTCGTCGCAGTCGTCGTCGATGAGCGTGAAGCCGTCCTCGTCCACGTCGGCGAGCCCGGCGGGGACCAGCGGGAAGGTGTGGCTCAGCCCTTCGCCGTAGTCGCCGAAGCCGTAGTCGGCGTCCACCGCCACGCCCTGGCTCGAGCCCACGACGAGGCCGTGGGTGCTGGTGGCGAGTGGGAAGGCGATGCCGTCGGTGAACTCGACGTTGACCGTCGAGCCGGCGACGGGGGCATCGCCGTAGGTGAAGATCAAGCGCAGCATGTCGTTGGCCGAGGGTCGGCAGGGCTCGAAGATGAAGTAGATGTGGGTGTCGATCGAGGTCGTCGTGAAGTCGGTGACGCCATCGTTCGCGCCCACCGCGCCGCCTCGGGGCGCGGTCCCGACGACCGAGTACGACGGGCTCCCACCGACGTCCCAGGGACCGGTGCAGTCGCCCCGGGTCCAGCCCCAGGTCGTGTTCTCGGCGGCGGTGTGGTTGTACTCGGCGACGAGCAGCTCGAAGCCGGGCCCCACCCCCTCGAAGTCCATCGTGAAGACGAGGGCGCCGTACTGGTCCGTGTCGCCGGGCAGGCTCTCACCGCCAGGGCCCACCATGATCGACTGCACGTGGTCGTAGGTGCCGAGCCCGTAGGCGCTCAGGTCCATCGACTCGTAGTAGTTCTCGCGCGAGACGAACAGGTCGACGTCGTCGACGTCGATGACGCTGGCGTCCCAGTTGGCGTCGACGTACGGCACGGTCTGCGCGAACGCGACGGTGGGGACGAGGAGGAGGCTGGAGACGAAGAGAAGTGCCCTCATGAGGCGCAGTCTAACCGGGGGACCTACAGACCGACCTCGATGCCGATGCGCAGACCCAGGTCTGCCCGGGCGCGGGGGCCGGTTCCGTCCACATCGAGCACCGAGATGCCCACCTCTTCCTCGACGTAGAGGCTCCAGCGGCGGCCCAGCGAGACGGTCTGGTCCAGGGCCAGCGCCTGGGTGGGCCAGAGCCAGCCGTCGCAGGCGGCGTGCCCCCCGCAAGAGGCGTCCTGCAGGGCGGTGATGCCGGTGAGCCGGAGGCGGTAGCCGGCGCCCAGGCTCCCGCGGGGGACGAGCAGGCGGTACCCGACCTGAGCGTGCCCCCAGATCGCGTGGCGCGGCTCGAAGCGGGTCGTCCCGTCGGTGACGAACCGGGCCTGGTGGGGGGCGTAGCCGAAGCCGCCGGACAGGGTCAGCCCGCGCAGCGGCCCCATGAAGCGGTAGCCGCCGCCGAGCTCGACGCCGACGTGAGCTCGACCCAGGAGGGGGCGGGCGCCTTCAGCGGGGGTGAGGCGCGCCTTGGGGCCCAGGTTGAGGAAGCCGTTGTGCACCACGGGGCGGCTGCGGAGCGTGTCCGCGGGGACGGCTTCACCGACGCCGATGGTGACGACGCGGTCCTGCATCAGGCTCCCGTCGTGGCCGACGACCTTGACCCGGTGGCGGCCGGGGGTGACGGGGAAGGTGCCGGGGAGCGCGCCCTTGGTGGCGCCGTCGATCATCAGGGTCGCGCCGTCGAGCTCTTCGTCGGCCGAGCCGTACCAGTAGACCGCGCCCAGCTCGGCCTTGGCGCGAGCCTCGGGTGCGCCGACGAGGACTAGGTCGTTGTGTCCGACCACCCGGAAGTAGGCCTCGGGAACCTGAGCGCCGAGGGTGTACGCCAGCGTCCTGGTGCGGGCGTGGTCGTGGGCCTCGTAGATGGTGATGGTGCCGTCGCCGTCGCCGTCGGCCTCCTGCTGGCTCCACGTCAGCGCATCCAGCAGGTGGTACGTGTAGACGCCGTGCTTGAGCTCGTCGTCCTCACGCGCGGGGCGCCCGAAGGTCGAGGCGAACAGGTGGGCCTCCGACTCGCCCAGCCGCACCTTGCGGGACAGCACGGGCGAGGCCTCCATGCGGTCGATGCGTTGGCGGACGGTGGGCTGGAGGGCCGACTTGGCCTCTCCGTTGTAGCAAGCGTCCAGGATCAGGGCCTTCCGCTCGGCCCGCATGTCGCTGAAGAAGGTCTGCAGCTCGGCCAGTTCGATGGCGGTGCCGCGCAGATCCCCGGGGCGGGTGTCGGCGGTGACGAGGAAGAGGTGCGGGTCCCCCGTGGCATCCAGGGTCATCGTGCCGTGGGTGGAGACGTAGACCACCAGCGTGTCCTGGCGGCGCAGGTCGTTCCGCAGCGCGACCAACTCGGCCAGCACCCGATCCCGACGCGCCTGCTTGGCCCCGGTCAGGTAGACGACGCGGTCGAAGCCGCCGTACTTCGGGTCCTCGAGGATCCGCCCGACCTCGGTGGCATCGTCGACGGCCCACTTCAGGGGCGGGAACGCTTCGTCGGTGAACTCGCCGACGCCGACGACCACCGCGACCTTCCGGGGGGCGAACGACGCCTCCAGCGCCTGGGCCGTGCTCCGGCTGTCGGTGAAGCCTTTGTCCCGCTGCGTCGCCGACGTGGTCACGCACCCGACGAGCGTCAGGCAGACGAGCAGCAGCAGGGGGCGAAGCGAAGTCATCGACGGATCAGGCCTACTCCCAGTGTACGGCGAACCAGTCCGCGGCCAGCACGGGGCGGGGCCAGCGGTCGGGCCGCTCGGCGGCGCTGAGGATGCCGGCGACGAGCACGTTGGCGGCGTCGACCTCCTCGGAGGTCATGACCGCGAGGTAGGTGGTCTCGCCCGCGAGCGTGTCGGGCTGCCAGACCTGACCTCCGCCGATCTCGACGGTGCCGGGGGCGGCGACGAAGCGCGACTCGATGGCCACGGGCTCCTGCCCGTCGACCGCTTCGAAGAGGTAGAGCCAGCCGCCATCGCCGACCACGTCGACGCGGAGGGCGAGCCGGTCCTTGGCGCCGAGGTTGGCGCCAGCCTGCCCGGCGGCGACGACAGCCCCGGTCTCCACCGAGAACTGCAGATCGAGCTCGGCAGCGGGCGCGGTGGGGGTCAATGCCTTCATGCGGACGTCGGCAGGGGGCGCATTGAGCTTCAACTGGTAGGCGCCGAAGACGAGCACGGCGAGGCAGGCGGCGAGCGCTGCCAGCGGCGCCCAGCCGGGGGCGGCGGCGTCTTTGCGGCGGCGGTGGCGGACGGGCGACTTGGCCACGGGGACCACGACCGGGTCCTGAGCGAGGCCGACCAGGTCGGCGGCGGTGATCTGCGGCGTCGGCTCGTCGATGGCGTTCCACACGGTCAGCAGATCGCGCAGGGCGCGGTCGTCCGCCTCGATCTCGGCGCGCTCGAGGTCGTCCAGGGAGTCGGCCGCGTCGGCCTCCCACCCGTCCAGGTCCTCGTAGTTCAGCGCGAGCAGGCGATCCAGCCCGTCGAGGGCTCGGGCGTTCATGAATGCACCGAGCGGAGTTCCCGGCCGCGGATCGGAGAGTCCGGGCGGCCGAGAGCAAGGAGGGAGGAGTGGAGCGGGGTTGCTCCCCCGCGACCGACGACCGACGCAGCTATCGGCTGGTCGGGCCGACGAGGCGTGGTCAGGAACTCAGTTCGTTGCATTCGTTATTCCTCCAACATCGGCGCGAGGCGCTGGCGGAGCAGCTTGCGCGCGTAGGCGAGGCGGCCTTTCGCCTCGGCGGGGGTGATCTCGAGGCAGGCGGCGACTTCGGCGCAGCTCAGCCCCTGGCGGTAGTAGAGAAGAAAGGCGGCGCGATGGCCGTCGGCGAGGGACCCGAGCTCCCGCTCGAGCGCGGCGAGGGCCTCCCCGGTGGCGACGTTGCGCTCCGGATCGTGGCGCGGGCCGGTCGGTTTGACGGCCTCGAAGTCCCCCGTCGCGGGGTGGTCGACGCGGTGCTTCTCGCGGTCCAGGGCGTTGAGGCAGGCGCGGTAGGCGACCGTGTACAGGTACGTCGTCAGCTTCGCCGTGGGCTCATAGCGGGGCGCGGCGCGGTGGACCTTGAGGAAGACATCTCCAAGGAGCTCTTCTGCCCGCGCGGCGTCGCGGACCATGCGACGGATGAACGCCATCAGCGGGCCGCGATGGCGGCGGACGATCACGTCGAACGCCTCGGTCTGGCCAGCCCGGTAGCGCACCATGAGGTCCTCGTCGGCCATCTCTTCGATGGAGTCGACGAGCCTCAAATGGCCGGCGCGCGAGCGGTCCTCGTTCACAGACGATCCCCGGGTTGATGCAAGAGAGCCCACCGGAACTTCAAACCGGTGGGGCAGCGGTTGGGGAAATCATGCCCTCAGATCGCTACACTCTGCGCCTTGTGAGTTCGCGAAACGACGTCACCATCACCGACCCGAGGGTCGAGGACTACACCCTGGTCATCGCCCGCATGGGCGGAAACCAGGGTCTGCCCGAGTGCGTGCCGGACGTTCTCGCGGACATGGAGCAGCTGTCGGAGCGGCTCAGTTTCCCCATCGCGGGCCCCTTGATCGGCCGCACGCTGTGCCTGTTTGCCGGCCTCGGGGCCGCCAAGCGGATCTTCGATGCGGGCTGCGGATTCGGCTACGCGACGACCTGGATCGCCGCGGGCGCCGGGCCGGGAGCCAACATCGTCGCGGTGGATCAGAGCGAAGAGCACATCGCTCGGGCCCGCGAGTTCCATCGTCGCTGCGAGCTCTCCGTGGACTTCGACTACCGCACCGGCGACGCCGTCGAGGTGCTCCGGGCCGAGCCCGGCCCGTTCGACTTCATCTACAACGACATCAACAAGGCGTCGTACCCGGAGATGGCGGAGTTGGCCGTCTCCAAGCTCCGCCCCGGCGGGATCTACGTCGCAGACAACGCCCTCTGGTACGGCAAGGTCGTCTCCGGCACGACCACGCGCGATGCGTGGACCGCGGCCGTGGATCAGCACAACCAGTGGCTCTTCGGCCACAAGCAGCTCTTCGCCACCATCGTCGATCAGCGTGACGGCTTGCTTCTCGCGGTGAAACGCAGCTAGAGGGCTGCGGTACACTAAAGAACCCGCAATCCCAGGGAGCTTCGTGGTCCTTCCCGGCCCATCCGATCTGCCGAATGAGTTCGGCCGCTACCGCCTCGATTCCGTCCTCGGTGAGGGCGGCATGGCACGCGTGTATCGGTCCGAGAAGTCCGGCCCGATGGGGTTCGCGACGGAGGTCGCGCTCAAGATCGTCAAGCGCAAGGCGGGCAAGCGGAGCGAATTCGTCTCGCTGCTGACCCGCGAGGCCGTCATCGGCGGCTTCCTGCGCCACCCCAACATCGTCGCGACGCTCGACTTCGACCAGGTCGACGGCCACTACTACATCGCCATGGAGTTCGTGGAGGGGCACACCCTCGAGGACCTCATCAAGGCGGCGAACAAGTCCGGCCGGAGGTTCCCCCCGCTGCTGGCCCTGGACCTGCTCCAGCAGATCTGCCGAGGGCTGTCCTACGCCCACAGCCTGTCCGACCGCGAGGGCAAGCGGCTGGACATCATCCACCGGGACATCAAGCCCGGAAACATCATGATCTCGAACCACGGCGTGGCGAAGATTACGGACTTCGGCATCGCCAAGGCGGCGGTGGAGACCGGGGTCGTCACGGCCACCAACGTGGTTCGCGGCACGCCGCTGTACATGAGCCCCGAGCAGGCCACCGGCCGGCCCCTGGACTTCCGTTCGGACCTCTTCTCGGTCGGGCTGATCCTGTACGAGATGCTGACCGGCAAGCGGCTGTTCGAGATGAAGGACATCGTCTCCACGATGGAGAGCATCGCCCGGGCGGAGATCGGCGAATCACCCGCGGTCGTCGACGCGATCGTCCCAGGGTTGGGTTCCATCCTCCGCCGCCTCTTGCAGCTCCATCCGATGGCTCGCTACGACGACGCCGAGGAGATCGAGTTCGAGATCGCGGAGCTGAGCATCGCGCTGGCGAACAGCACGGGCGACGACTCGCCGTCGATCCGGGAGAGCCTGAAGGCGCTGACCACGGACGCGTTCACGGACGCCGTGCCGGGGCCGTCCCCCACGCCGACGGTGGTCGACACCGACAACCGGATCCCCGTC